>Ga0307509_10002513_pt1 | contig 29558 bp, 28 predicted proteins | sample 10_EM_MG_FD_202245 | JGI IMG/M metagenome (GOLD analysis project Ga0307509, IMG submission 202245) | Populus trichocarpa ectomycorrhiza microbial communities from riparian zone in the Pacific Northwest, United States - 10_EM | ecosystem: Host-associated > Plants > Roots > Unclassified | place...
AAAACAATTAATTCTGAAACGGCGGTAATTTCCAAAGGGGTTGGCAAAAAAAAAGTTTGTTCCTGTCGCTATGCTATTACCGGTATACTACCGGTAGTGCTAGTACAGGGTGCGAAGTGTGGAGTCTTAACTTCGCTCCGTGCTTACGTGACTTGTGTGGTCTTGCTGTCTCATGCTAGAAATCCCGGTTCTTGGATAATTTGGTACCCCGCTATTCTTTTATGGTATGGGTCTCTCTTTCTAGATTCTTTTATATATATATATTACCGGTACCGCGGACGTGATGGATTGCTCTGGATCTCTCTCGCTGTATCGGACTGGGAGATGGGTTCTTTTGGATTTTGGCTGGGTGGGAATGTGGTGTGCGCGTGTATACCGCACACTGCACGCAGGCATATTTTCTTCTCTTCTAGTTCTTCTGGTTCTTGTTCTCCGGAGTTTCTTACTGAGTCATGTGATGATAGCCGAAGTATTGGTTATCATATCATCAGTATCTTGTCTCGTAATGCACCGGAGGTGAGACTAAAATATGAGACGGCGGGGGAAGGGACCCCGAAAATGGTTTGGAATGCCATCTCCCGTTATGCTACGCGGCGCGGCCGGGGGGCAAATATGGTTTTGGATTTTTGTTATTGTTCTTACTCAAACATGTATAGTTTTTTATTGATTAAAATGACATGTATTGTACAGTGCAATATAGAAGAACCTAATGTGCCATGGGACTACGGTGATGCCCTCCCGCTTGCGCCTGAGAAAAAAAAAAAAGGAGATTGACAGAGCGCAGTGCATGCCTGATGGGCAGGAAGTGAAGGATAGGTTGGTGAGCTGTGAGTGAGTGATGGGTGAGAGGGCGTTGTCCCCTAGGGGAGCTAGATCGTTGGATTGCTGAAAAAGAAAAAAGATAGGCCTGAGTGAATAACGGCGAAGGAGTTTTTCCTTCCTTCTTTTTTTCCTCCCTTCTATCGCTGTATTATTTCCCTAGCCCGTTTCTATGTCTAGTGTATATCTCCCTCGCCACCTCCGCCGCCGGCAATTCCGCAGCGTATCCCCCTCCCCCACTAACCCGATTATGATCCATAAGTTCCTGAGGGCTACTACGACCCTCTTCTAGATTCCCGGTGCTGGTTAGTGGGAGTTTCGTAGGGTTTGGGGAAAGCTGTGGCCCCTTCCTCTTTTGACGGTGCCGACGGAGCATCATCGCACCCAGGAGGCCAAGTGCCACAGCCGCTACACCTGCTACTGCGCCCCCGGCTATCGCCCCAACGTTGGTTTTAGATGGGTTTGAGTTGGAGTCTGATCCGCCACCGGTAGGTGAGCTTGTGCCATTGTTGCTGGGGCTTCCGCTGGTGCTCGGGTTCACGGGTGTGATGGTCTTTAGTGTCATTATGGTTTCAAGGTCGGGGTCGCTCCAGCCTTTGACTGGCGCTTTCTTGGTCGAGCCTCCGTTTTTACTACCAGGTGATTAGTGTTCATTCTTGGTGCATCCATCGCCACGTTTTAAGGGGCTGGATAACATACTCGCCACCAATAAGCCCAATAACATTCGAGGGAACTTCGTATGTTCCTTCATTCGGCGTAAACTCGTCTGTCCATGTCAATGTGTTGACATCGAATAGGAATGCAGCATTTGCCTTCTTGTCGCAGGAAGGCACGTTGTAGTAACTCGGGACGTTCCTTCCGCCATAGTAGAAAATGTAATGCTCTCCGATAGCCTGACAACTTGGTGCAATCCTCCCTTTCGGGTCGGCAGCCGTGTTCTTTGACTTAAACGGCAGTTGGGTCCACTCAAAGCTTGGAATCGAAAGAACCCAGACGGATGTGGTGGTTGGACCTCCCCTAGCATTTGCTGAACTACCAGCCTCAAGACCCCCCATAATGTAGATTTGATGGCTAGAACCATCAGGAGCTGATTTGAGAGCAGTGCAGAACGTGAATCGAGGAGTCGGCACTGTAGCGTCAGGTGCCAGATGTTGGGTATACCATTTTGATTTTTTTGTGCTATAAATGTTGATCTCGGAAAATGGTCTCTACCAGATTCTATCAGCATTCTGCGTGGACTTCAATAAACGGAGCGACACACCAAGCGGGTAGCCCATTCAGACCTTCCACCAAGCTGAATTAAGACCTCATCTGTAGCTGTTGTAATATGCACTAAGCCTCCCTCAGCTATTCCTCCAATTGGCGTGGTTTCGTTTGTCCACGTATCAGTAGCCTGGTCATAGGTGACTAGACCGTTATGCTCCTCAAGCGCTGTCACCTTGAGCGATGTTCCATTTTCTGCGACCATCAAACCACCGAAAAGAAAACCCTTCTTCAATGATGGAACCCATGCTGTCATTCCACTAGATAACCTCATTTGAGTGTTCGGTTGGAACCAATTCTTTAGTGTTATATCCGTATTCGTCCATTTCTGAGTCGCAATCTCGTATTGCCATTTCTTGTTCTCGATAGGGGCATCCCTAGTTCCATAAAAGGTACTGTTGTATGGCCACCACTTTCCAAAAGTAAGGTCGAAGCCGGATTCCGTAGGGAAGAACGCAGCATCTTGTACACCAGGTACTGTGCCTGGGACTTCTTCCGTTCGAATATAATTGGCACTGTCAAGAGAAGTTTGAAAACTCTTCGATACGTTCAACGACCGAAGTACCATATCTAAACGTGTTGTCGAATTGTTAGCTTGGAGAAAGGGGAGAACGTTGCGCTAGTACATTCAAAAGGGGCACGAACTGGGGCCATTGTAATCCGTGTACGGCGAAGGATACAACATCCATCCTCCAGCAATATAAAGCATATCATCTTTCTGGGCCACTATATGCTTCGACCTTTGGTCAGTAAACAAGTGGATGAAAGCATTCCGACAAGTTGGAGGGAGTCCTACTCATATGCCCACTTAAGGAACAAAAATCATCGGTAGGATTAGGGCCCTCGCCGTGCACTACCGATGTAAAGGACAGTAATGCTCCAAGGAGCCAAATACCAGATCTAACGAGCGGCATATTTCCTCGGCCGTGACAAAAGGGCTTCAGAAAAGGATTAAACAACGAACGACGGTGGGTTTAAGAAAGAAGGAGGGACATGGCGGGAAATAAACAAGGAAGATTTTCGCCTAGAAAGATTGGGGCTAGAGTGGTACATTATGATTTGGGAAGCGCTTCCAAGGTATCACAAGGTATAACTTGCTTCACTTAGTACATGTACTGGAGTATACCAATGAGAATGCATTCATCATTTGTAGCTAGTCATCACACCCGACTATCAGTGGCAGGGGCAAGACGCGAGTCGTTACTATCCGAAGCATTTGAAGGCACAGCCCAATCAGGCTCATTCGGGCGTGAAATAGGGAGGATGCTTGCTATTTTCGAAGTTACCTCCAGGTAACAACAGTTACTGGAGTAGGAGTGTATCAGGATATGCAAGCTGTAGAAAGTATTACTTTTCTACCGAGAGTGGAGCATCTTAACTAGACGCCGCAACACCCAGAGGAAATCCGGAGTAAGCAAGAGGTGTTTTTTATAGATTGTGCCCTCGAATGCGGCGCTTTAGCCGCACCGAACCCTGGCAGCAGCCAAGTGATTCGAACAGAGCGGGAGCTTTTGGAATACGGTAACTCTTCCGATAACTGCAGGTGAAGTTGCCAGTGAGCACTCGAACTGGGTCCCAATACTGGATGAGTACCTTTTCATTGAGCCCCTCAAGGAGTGGGGGGGCAGTATCTTGAAATAAGGCTGCAAGTACTCTCTCAATTTCACTGCCTTCTCAAGGTCGTCCAACTTTCTCAATTTTTTCTCTCTTAACGCTATCCCTTAGTCCGTCAGTGCACCCAAGAAAACCGGTGGAGCAGGTCTCAGTTTGAAACCTCTAGTACAGTACTTTATTTCTAGTTAGGGACCAGTTTTCTTGGGCGCACCACCAGACGGACTATGGGATAAGAGGGGTTTAGATTGGCTCTCTCTTTCGAATCTAGCATAAAATATCTGGAGATGAGATAGGATTTGTTTTCGCCAGTTGGGTGGTTGTGTAATAATAGCGATATTTCCAGATAGTGTGCTGGTACCGGTACTCCAGGACTTATTGCTAGATACGAGTAACCGAGAGAGGTAAAAATCCATGGCGGAAAAAAAAGGGGTGAGTTACGGGAAATTGGATTGAAGAAGAAAAAGAAAAGAAGTCCCTAGAGGTTCCAGCACTGACGACCCCTCGGAAATCAGTGACGACGTATTCGGCCAGTAGAACCGCCGGATTTAACGGACTCTACCCGCAACGAGAGAAGAACCTTACTCGAGTAGTTTAGCTGTCAAGGAGTTTTCTGCCTTAGGGTTCTCGTTCCAAGTTCCCGGGAGTGTGTTGTATCGCGGAGCCACTTTTCCAAAGCCATCATCCAAGCGCCCTGGGGCTGTCCAAGACATGAATTAGGATCACGACACTACCCGCCTCGGGCGTAGCATAGGCCGCGCAGAAGCTTGACCTATGCACCGGATCCCGAGCCCTCTGCGGACAGAAGTAACAATCCTCAGAAGCTAGCAATAGATAGACTACCGGTATTTAGCCACCCACTCGTCGAAGCCAGGACAGGTTCTCAAGAGCTTGTAGTTATTGTGGTACCGCGATCGTCGGGTATCGTACGATCCATCACGAGTGGTTAGATAGTGTCAGCACAAAAAAGCTATTTGGTGACCTATCGCCTACATAAAGTTAGATCTGGAATGGCGGGGTGCAATCCACACCAACTTGCGACCCCTGCTTTTGGCTTCTTGCTTGCGATAAGCGTGACATCCCCTCTTCTGATGTCAGAAAGGGGTGTTGAATACGGTGGCACATTGGGTAACATGCTCGGAGTCACTCCCTGGCAAAATTTGAACCTGTTTCGACGGCAGGTGAAGCTGGGCAGAGATCGACATTGCACAGCCTTAGAGTTTGAAAAATAGCTCTGAGTGGCAAGTACCGTGTCGGTTTGGGGAAGAGATAGTCGCCACCGTAGACACGAAGAAACTTGGCGGGTGATTGACTGGGTTACCGGTATCTGGTGGGAAGGAGGGGATCATCGAGGTGGGGCAGCAAAAAGTTACCTGTTTTCATACTGCTCCCTGTTCGTCACCCGCTCAGTTTCGTTGTGAAGACTGTGAATGGTGATCGGATTCTTGGCGAAGATTTCTTGAAATTCTGCTTCTGGGAAGGGGGGGTTGTTTATGTGATACCTCGTCGAGTTCTTGGCACTAGCCACGACGCTGCGCCAGCAGTGGCGATGTTGGTAAGGTCGGCTTCTGTACGAGTAGAACAACATTCCTCTTCAATTCAAAGGAGCGGATGCCTAGTTTAGAAGGCCCTGGAAAATGTCAGTGCTGCATGTGCACAGTCCGATGGATGAATCCGGGGGCTGCTGGTATCGTACCGGTATGGTACCGTAGATTAACCTACCATCAACCAAAGAAGACACAAACAACATTTCTCCACGTTCACGAAGCGTGCACACCTATCATAGCACAGTCCCCACACGTGAACCCGAACCTTTGGATGGCCCTGACGGATAGGGGCACTTACTCCAACTAGTTGGCTATAGCGATCATTGCCTTGGATATACCTCGTTTCAAGCTTGGGGGATTGAACCCTCTCTTGATGGTGTCCTTGGGTGGCTGGGGGAAAGGAGCCTTGACTCCTGCAAATTTCTGGGTCCTAGGTACGGCTCTGTTGGAACACAAGCTCCTCAATTGAGTTTGTGCGTGAACTTCAGGCATGCAAGCTGTGATATTACAATGAATGAACTTACGCTTCGCCGTTTTCGCAGTGCTGGTGGGTCAAATTCCGGGCTTATAGAGCGTGCAATTATGGTTTGAAATCGGATGCCTGCATTCCCTTGCAGAGTTGCTGCATAAAACAGGGGCAGTGGCATAAAATGCGGGAGCGTGCTTGTACCAGAAACAAGACTTAGCCTGAAATAGGAACTGTGACCTTAAGATCAACAGTTAGAGGAAATGCGGGTGTGGCATTAATTCTGCCATTCATCCTGAGCTTCCTGATAAGGTCCTACGGTAATTGGGGCTGTCAAGACGGGGGAAAGCACCGCCAAGATGGTAAGCAATGTCGCCACTCGCAGCGCTGCAAGAGATTGCAACCCTTAAATAATCGCACTGCACTAAACACCCTCCAATCTGCGTGCGACTTTTCTCATGATACTCATGTGACCCATAGCTAAAATATGTGTGTGATACAAGTTCCCACTAGAAAGGATGGGGGGATTTGAGTCTTAATTTAGTACCAGTATGTGTCCTCATATGCACACAGATAATTTGGCCTGCAAGTTTTTGATCCCCGTGTTCCGATTCTTATGATATATGCCGGGAACTTGTACTCTTAAAGAGTGGAAAAGAAAGTGAGGTTGAATTAAGGTCGGAGAACTAACCTTTGGCTATTAATCACTCTTCAACCTAAGATTTAAAGATAAGCTTCTCTACTATTACTTAGTGTTAGTCCTCTACAATATTAAGTAAAATTCTGGAATCAAGTCCAAGTCATTGCTGGGGCCCTGCTCATCCTCACAATCAGGCACTCGGGCTACGAGGGACAACTTTGCGATTTTCATTGCAGTGTATAGATAAGATATTTAATAAGGTTGACGAGAGCCCTTCCTAAGACTCATACTCATACCCTCAGCAAGGGGTGAGGCAACGACTCCTGTACATACAGGTGTCGCCGTGTCGGTATCTCGCTGCCTATGCACCTGAAGGCACATGACAACTTGGTTGAAGGTTGAAAACCCGCTGGCAAAAGCCCTCCCACCTTCCCTACTCACATAATCAATCCGTCTAGCACATCAGGGCACTACGGGTATTCTGATCTGTAAAATCTCGATATCAGGAATTGAAATTTTAAATCATGCCCTGATCTTAAATTTGGATCTCAAGGCGGCGTGCTCAACACTCTCTCTAGCCTTTTGCTTGCTATGACTGGTCGTGAATCCCCGGTCACTCGGGTAGGCTTCGGGCTTGTTAATTTGGTATTATTTTATAGTAGTTTGATAATATCATGATGTTTTTTTTACACTTCTAATTAGTATGTGTTCTAGTCTGCCGATTAGTCTGCATGCTATAGTATTCTCTCCTAGATTCTTCATCTCCCTCATTGCAAGCTGGAGTACTCGGGTGTAAACTGTAGCGCATTCGCCCTGTACTACTAAAATAGTATAAATACTATGGTTCTAGTCTCGCCGAGTTAGGTTGAGCTATCGAGACTCAGAGGGGCTGACACTGCCTCCATCCTCGTAAGTCTTAAAGTGAAGAGTGTTCGAGTGTCTACCATATCAATATCGCTGAGCGAAATGAGCTCTTTTTGATCAAATCTCTGGTAGATAAGTTGTGATCGATGCTGGAGCACGCCTGGATTCTATTTTGTTGACCGATCAAGAAGCAACATGCTAACATAGATTCCGGAAAATACCAATAGGATTCCCTTGTGTTAGTGCTGGCTCTGGCTGGTCTCTATTTTTCACCACTAGTCTATAATGCGATCCAATCTTGACTGACCATCCTGCGGGCTCAATGCTCTTAACTGCTTAATTGCCCGTGGGACCCCAAAAATAATAATTTATACCTCTCGCCCGGACCTGCAGAAAGCCTGCCCAGGCTCGCGGGGGTCATTTTTTGGTGCGGTAGGCTCCAAGCCTTTGAGGGGTAATGATTGGCCAACCTTCTTTCCCCCTCTCCCCTTCTGCAGATGTGATGCGACCGAGTGCCACTCCAAGGTCGAAGGGAGTAGGAGGAGATATCGGCGTCATCTTTTTCTATTCCTTTTCTCGTTGGGAATTATTTTTTTTGGAGAACCAAAGGCCACTTAATCCGGTTCGGAAAAAACAATGTCCTCTAGAATTCTGCCTCTTACATCCGGGAGAAAGCTCAATTATCACAGCTTTGAAAAAGAAGGTGGTGAATGATACCCGAGCTCATCGTATACTAGCATACAGGGACCACCCTCGAGCCTTGGTCATGGTGCATTGCAAGATCCTTGGATCGCTTCCCTTCTCGGGAGCAATGCCGGTATCGTAAGACGGCTCCTACCCACTAGTAGCTAGAGCACCAATGCCGATGTAACCAAAGATATTTTCCCTCCTCTTCTCAATTAACACAAGGCGCTATTGTGTATAAGGCTAATAGCGGGGTTTGGCAAGTAATTTCGAGGGGGAGGCGCAGCCTGTTCTATGGGGATTAGCGTGGGCGGTTTAGGATGGGTTGAGTGGCTCATGTAGAGTAGGGTTATCTTTGGTATAGAAGGGTTGTTGGAGCGAGTACGAGATACGTACCGGTACTATGCCCCGTCTGGGCTTCACCTCCATTGCTTTCTCTGTATGTCTACGGGGAGATGGGAGGACGGTGCAGGTGAAGGAGTGGTGAGGCACTTGGTGGTATGTTGGGATTTGCTAGCTCATTTCCTTTGTTCTTTTCGTGCCCTCCCGGTATTTGAACAAGACATGGGAATATCAGAATCCTCAAAGGTACCGATGTACAGTAAGTCAAAGCCCCCAAACAAGACCCCACATGGACATGGATACCCCCCGGCCAAGGCTTTGACACAGAGTTCCCCGCTCTTTTCTTGGTCTCCCTTCACCTTCAACACACCCACTTCCGTGCGCCTGGTTGGGATGTTGGGGTTGGGTGCCCTTCCATCTAAGAATTTCCAAACAAATTCCTTCCTTCTTCCTGCCTCGGAATAAGAAACACAAAGGGGATGAAGGGCCTGTGAATGACAGGTGCATGGCAAACGTGTGACAGCTGAGGGTGTTCTAGTACCCGGGCCGATGCCGACATGCCGGTAGGAGATATGACTGGCTTGAGGATTACTTTCTCTCTCATCTATCTGCGGTTCATGACAATCGCACCATACTGGGACTACCATCGGATTTGTTAATGCTTTTGAGAGACGGGAGAACCTCAGTTAAATTCATTGTCTGCTGGCTACTCCCGGATTCCAGCCGGAGAGAATCTTGTTAAAATTTAAGTTTTTTTATATTTTATATTTTCCTTTTGCATTAATATGTGAAGTTCCCACCTACCTTCCCCACGCTGGCGTCACGGGTTGGACGACCGATTGTGATGACTTCCTCGAGCGGTTAGAGGAGTAGCAGTGGAGGAAGAAAAGAGCCCGGGTTGCATGATAAACTATGGAAAGGGGCCTGTTTCTTAGGAAATGGGCAAATAAGTAACATATCACTACTAGATAGTGCTGCGGTTGACGATTTCTCAATCAATTGAGGTTAGCCTAGGATGCCCTCATTGCTCCAGTGAGGAGGGATGGATGGCTGGCAAACCACCGGGGAGGAAGGGAAGAGAAAAAAGGCGTAGCTCCTAAGAATAGAGATATAGATAGTGCATATCCTTTGCCATTCTGTTGTTGATAGAGATATCTCCTGTGGCGCTTTTCAGGTAATGAGAACCAGGTAAATCTCTGGGATATATCCACCGAGACATCTTGCCCTGTAGATAACCTTTGCCTAGCTATTATAGTTTCGCTGGCAAGTTCCTCACAGTATGTTTGTTGGTCTGGGTGTGCTTGTTGGTGGGTTTGTTTTTCCACAAGTGTTCCAGGAGATTGCTTTATCAAGCGGTGACCACAAAAACCCCTAGTTATGCAATTTTGGAAAACTTTGCTCTAGATCAGTGTATGATTACTTCTAATGCCTCCATCTCTTCTTGATGCTCACCATGCAGGCAGAGTCCCCCTGAATGTAGATGTTGGAGATACCCCCCGTGTTTCCCTTCCAAGCCCTACCCTCCATGCAAGGAAGTTGGCGAGATAATACTTTCGGTTACTGTTCCGACCTGTCCTTTTCTGTTCTTTGTATAGAAACCTATAGTTGAGAGCTTATATGTAAAGTTACCCGCAGACTCATTCGCTATGTTGCCCACCAGAGTTTCTCCCCTTTCTGCTTAGACGGTGGAGACTGTACTAGTTTAATGACAGATCTCTGGATCGGCTGGGACTAGTTGCCATTGCAGAGATCAGAGCAGTTGATACGCTGCCTCCGGCAGATAAAAACTATGCCTTTCTTTGGATATCGGGGATGTCCTCATTCGAGGTAGGCAAGCCGCATCCGAGGCTGTGGAAGCATCCCGAGTCCTAAATGGCAAGAACGAGCAGGTTGTCAAGGCGCGGTGTATCTTTGTAACGAATGTAAGCTATCATGCAGCCCTTCCCCTGCGTTTGTGATGTTGCTGATTAGTGCTGGAAAGAGGTGGAAAGCCAGCAGAACTTTGATGGGCGGACCTGAGCACATAACTGCAAGTTCTCGCATCATTTCAACAATTAATCTGAGGTCACACTCCGAACATGAGGAGTGGCTGCTGCGGGTCCGCCGGCCCACCCCGTGGCTGGCAGATGGGACCTATCATGAAGTAGCAGAGGGGTATAGATTTGAAGACTTAGTGACACCGGGCTATTTAATGGAGTCAATCTTACCAATTTCCCCATTTCTCACACGTATAGAGGAGGGTCGGCCAACCCCCGATACTAGGAATCCTTAGGTGCTACTATTGATGCTGTTTTTGTATTCGCTGATATCATAGCACAAGTTACAGGCATATAGAACCCGAACACTTGAGTTCGAATTTTGTATGGGATGCCAGATACGCATAGATAATTTACCATACAAAAGTTTATCCCTATCCTTTCCCATACCAAAGAATAGTTACATCAGAGATACTAGCCATGGAATTCGGGGAACATTTGTCCTCTGACAAAGAAAGCTAGTGTTTTGGATGCAGAGCACAGGTATACACCGGAACCCCCCCCCGTTCCTGGTTCCATCGATATCATGAGAGAGTACTATGATTGGATACCGATGTCCTTTTTTACCAAAGATAAAGTATCAGGCGCCTGAACTGTCTATTTTATGAAGAAGCAGTTAAAAGGCCAAGAAGAAAAGGTATTATCGGCCAGTTCCTATGGCCTAGTGGCTTAGGAGACTGGTTGGCTAATTTGAAACAGGGACCATCATGAGTTCGAATCCGGGGGGCAGTGGAGTAGTCGAGCATTTAAAAAAAATGCTCGGCGAACCACTTTTTTGCTGGGGGGTAGGTCTGGGGTTGGCAATTCCCTTAGGTCAATTCCCGCCAAATTTTGCGGTGGGACATTACTGGCTAGTGTTCGGGTACTATATGCCCGTAACTTGTAGGTACTGGGGTGGGGATGCACAGATCACTATCGACCTGTTGATGCCTAAGTACGGCCATGAGCGGAAAGCTGGGAAACCTTTGAAGAGGGACCGCAAAGCTTCTTTTCCTACAAGGATGTTCTCTAGAAGATGGGCCTAGCTAGAATAGCCTTGGAACGGGCGCCCTGAGGGTTATGATTGAAGCTCTGTTTAAGGAGGGTTTCGGCAAAAGGCTCATCTGGGGCATGTCGTCCAGGAAGTCACAGGTGGGCACTGTTAAATATGCGGATCATGACTTTGAGCAAAGGGTAAAGATCTGACAGTAGCCCAGAGAGTGCCTACTTTGTTGGCGGTGCCCCTTGGGTTAGCTTTGATTTCTCTGGCCCTCGTTCATAAGCATGTTTCTAGCTTTATTTTTTAGACATTAAAGGAACCACTGAGTTCGACAACGTTGCTGATGAAGAGTGGTATAGCATCCTCGTCAGAACTGACACCTACGAGCAGTGTTCCCAACGGGCCAGGTAGGGCATCCCGCAGTAAAGCCGGGCCCGGCCTGGTAAAATTCTCTGGAGCCTTGCCTGGCCCGAGCCTGCAGGCATATATCAGCCTAGGCCGTTTTCCAGATGGCCTGCCTTGGCCTGGCCCGTTGGGAGCACTGTCTACGAAGCCTGAGCAGAGCCGAGACATAAACCGAAGGCGGCTGTTAACACTATTCTCGAACTGCATTGTTCGACATGGAGCGGTCAAAGACTGTGATGACTGCAAAGCGAGGAGAGGGATCCATCCATCAATTCCATTGACGGGGCGGGGGGGGCGGGGGGGGAAGAGGGGGAAGAGGGGGATAAGGCTACGTACTACAGTATTGTGACTCGATATTTACTCGGCGCATCTTTCGGTTTTATTTTGACCTTTTGGTCTTGGCCTAGCGAGTTTTGTTCGAAATTGTTCCTTTCGTGTCACTGCTCCAGCCATAGCTCTTCTGCCCCCCCCCCTCCCTCCTTCTTTCTGCATACTCTCCTTTCGGCATTCTATTTTGGGCTGGTACGGCCGTAATTGGAGAACGGGTCAGCCTGGTAAAAGAAAGAGGGGACCAACAAACCATTGAGAGGGATTATTATTATTTTCATCTTAACTGCTCCAATTATCTCGGGAGATCCTTTGTCTCCAAAGCTTATTTCCTAGCCTTTTCCCTTCCTATACCTCTTCCATTTCGCCCTTCTTTCCATGGCGCAAGTATAAGTGCAAGTGGGTTCCTGCTGACTCGTAAAAATTCGAATCTATTCGGCACGGTAGGTTAGGTTTGTCCCCCCTGAGCGTAAGAAGGGCACCTGCCCACCGTCGTAGAAATTTGAGCAATTGGACCGTGTGCCGTGTAGTCGAAAATTCCCTATTCTGGAAGAGAAGTGAAAAACACAGCAAAAGGGGCGCTACTCGGCTCCCCAGAGGGACAATAAAATGGAAAAGCGCCAAACTCTACTGAAAGAGGCAACTTCAACGAGATAGCACTTGGTCCAATCGCTGGAGTTTCTATGGTATCATTCCGAGGGTCAAAGAGAAATTTAGCCCAAGATGAGCTGAGGTCCAGATGGGAGCTAATAGCTGGGTCCCTGGAGTCATTCTGAATACCTTGTCTTGGGCTGGGTGACTCCTTAGTTACTCTTGGGAAAGAAGTGAATGAAAAGTTTGTATACCGGTTTATCCAGCAATATCTAGTACAAAGAAGGTGGCTTATCATCGTGTACTGTACCACACTCGGGGCCTAGAGTACTGCTGCGATCGGGTCGACATCAGGCTAGCCGTCTTGATGCCCACCGAGACCATATCCTGTGTTGCTGGCCTGGGTTGGGTTCAGATCGGAATACTGTTTAGTTCCGCCATGTGTTAGGGGTACAGTTTCCGGGGGCCTGGGTCTAATTTTGTTTATTTGCTTGTTTTTTTGGGGGCGTGGATGATTTGCTACTAACAAGGTGGAGCGGTTGGCATAATGGACATGGCGCGATGTCTTCAAAAGGGATTTAAGCTGGCTGCCGCATGCAATTTCTAAAATACTCGATAATTTCAAGCTGGCTAAGGGAGTGGCTGGTCCATCATACTCGTCCTGGAAGGAGGTACCTGGAAGTGGGGGAGGTACATTTTGTATAGTCGCTCAGATGAGTTGTATTATTCCACCATATAATTTTCCAATCCCAGTTTCTAAGAACTTCTTGCCTAGCATGAGTATGGTTCCGGATGCTGAGTGGTGCTAGGAATCTCAGCTCTTGGGGCCAGTTTCGTTCCTAGACAGGCGGGTTTCTTAATATTTGCTAATCCGAGTGAGAATATATGAAGTGGACATGCACTGTTTTCTGGTATTTTGAGCATGTGTGGGTAGACTAATGTCTCTTTTGGTTTGACGAAGAAAGATCCTCAAGGATCGTCTGCCCGGGGAAGCCGATCTCTAATTTATGACGGGGGATGTGGTAAAGGAGGTAAAGAGCTTGAGTGGCAGAATGGGATTTGGTAGGTATATGGAAACTTACTAGTATAGGTCAGAATTCTTTCTTCCAGCATCGAGGTGTCAGGTGCTGATGACGGCCTGAATGTTCGGTATCCACCAGGGCCTCCCTTAGCAACTAGGATGGATGGTAATCCGTCAACTACACAGAATGCGGGGAACTCCAGGTCTGATGAAAAGAGTTGAATGAGTGTACCAAGCCTGTGAGATCGTGTAATTCTTCTATTTCTGAGGGCAGAAGGGTGTAAATCGGGAAATACGTTTTCTTGAAGGCCCCATGGTAAGCTCTTGTCTCCGCTGACTACTTTTTGATTTCCTTCCTTCATTCTGTATCACTTTGATACAGTAGATTAATCTCGTGCTAATTTGGGCAAAAGGCACTAGGGTACCTTAGCCTAGAAATGGTATTCAGTAGAGAAACTAGATATCATAGCATTCAGAATTCTCAGTTGCTCTTTTTCCCCTAATCAAGGAAGGAGGGCATCTTTTTGTAATTTTTCTTGTTGTATTTGTTCTTCTGCTCTGCTGATCGCAGACCTCACTCTTAGGGGTGAGGCCTAGAGTCGGATTCTATGATACCACCCCGCAGCAGGTCTAATTTGCGCTACTGCCCTATTGAGTAAGGCTAAAATATCTAGTCTCCCAGTTCCTGTAGGACGGGATCCTTTAAATCTCATACCCTACGTGGCGGATAGTTTGATGGTTACTCAATTTGGGGGGAATCGGGCTCCTGGACTCCTGCTAATTGCACAGGGATTAGTTGTTTCTTGACATGTTAACAACTGCGCCAGCTAGGTATTTTCACATCATATGGCTACGGGAAAAAATAATAATAATACTTATCTTGTTGTCTTTAATTTTTTGTCTGACGTTAAGTATACGATCGTGTGTCTCTCAGATCTTGACGTACCTCTGGAATAAGATGCTACTGCGGCGAATGATAGGAATGAATGAGAAAGGTCAGATCTGAAGGATGATGGTAATTGGTTGAGTTCCTTTCCTCCCCATGTTTCCTTCTAATAAGCTATACGCTCAGAGTGCTCACAGGGCACCAAACCTAAACACCTATCCTCTACGGAACCCTGAGTTCCAGAGCTAGTTACATAGAATATCACTACAGCGAAGGCTTCGAGGGTTTCGGAAATAGACTTCTGGTGATCTCTAAAAGAGTGATAAACCAGATACTGAGGGCGATACCGCCGCCTCCATGCATGGCGCCAGGAATTGTTGTGTCACAGATTGTGGGCCGAGTAGGGCTGTCCGAGGAGCTCAAAGTCTGATAACTCGAGTGATATCTTATGATGCCTTCCGGGTAAGTTAGGAATCGGGAAAACTTGGTGAGGCACTTTGGTTTTGCCCAATTATCGGAACATACATTATATAATATTATAATGAAAACCATTGCTCTTCTAATACTTCATGTGGGGTGCTGGGTCTTATAATAAAATATAGGCGTCTTTTATAATTTCCCTTCCCTCTTCCCCCATTGTGAGTCCGGTAGGGTAGTTAGTGTTACAGCATCCTGCGAGGCTAGTTATTACGACGGAGTTCACTCGGTAAACAAAGAAAAACAGAAGGGTATAGATAGCAACCATTCTTTCCCCTCTGACCCCCCCGCAAAGGGCACGGTAACCCCCTTCTCCAATAGAGTTATCATACCTGGAGAAAAATTGAAGAACACGCCAAGACCTCGCGCATACACAACCGTTGCTAAGTTCTCTCAACTCCGGTCCCTGCAAACCTCTACATCACATTGAATCGCCGGTAGTTTGGTTTTGTCGTCTCAATTCACTTGACTAATAATAAGTACTACAAGCGACCTCTTTCAACTCCTGCTCTGGAACTCCCCCTTGCTCCACTCTCCTCCCCTTTGACATACCTTCTCTTCTGACTTTCCCCTTCCTTCTCCCTTTTTTTTTCTCTTTGGGAAAAAATGGGGTTTAAACCTACCGTTGGTTCACCTTTGCCCCACTTCAAATCCCTGCCATTGTTTTGAATCTCGCTCACGGGGAATTTTTACAGAGCATCCAACCAGACTTGGCCACTATTGTCGACCATGCCCGTAAGGCAAGGGCCGCAAATTCTACCACCTCTCCGAATATATACCCGGTTTTCGCACAAATCCCTGCCGAGTTTCTGAATCCCTCTAGTGCCTACCTTAAATTGAGTGCCAAGTGAGTCATGACCTCAGGGATTTTCAACGCACATAGCTAATGAGGGCCGCGGTTTAGGAGCAAGAGTAACTTATCATTCTTGTTCGAAAGCGCTTCTAGTAGGGGAACCATCGGGCGTTTTAGCTTCTTGGGGTGTGGTATGCACTCACCTAGTGATGTCCCTTCGCGCGCAACTTTTCTAACGCTGCGCCTAGATCCGAGAAAGGTATTTAAGACAGGAACAGGCCATGGTCCCGAAATTGACCCCCTCACCCAACTCGAGAAGGAATTGGCTACGTACCGTGTTGGCAAGATCCCTGGATTAAATCTCCCGTCAATGTCAGGTGGAGCCGTTGGGTATGTGGCATACGATTGTATCAAATATTTCGAACCGCGGACCGCTAGACCCTTGAAGGATGTTATTGGGACTCCAGAGTCGCTGTTTATGCTGTATGATACTCTGGTCGCATTCGACCATTTTTACATGACCATCAAGATTATCACACACATTCATATGCCGGAAGGCGACCTGTCAGAGGAGAGTTTGAAGGACCTGTACAGGGAAGCTCAGATGACTGTATCGGAGGTGATCGGAACTTTACAATCGGCAGACATTCCGCTTCCTCCTCAGCCGCCGATTCGGAAGAATCAACAGTATACTTCTAATGTTGGACAGGAAGGCTACGAAGCGCATGTGCGCAAGCTGAAGGAGCACATTGTGAAGGGAGACATTATCCAGGCTGTCCCGTCACAGAGATTTTCAAGGCCAACTTCGCTTCACCCATTTAACATTTACCGACACTTGCGCACTGTTAATCCTTCCCCATATCTTTTCTATATGGATTGTAATGGCTTTCAATTAGTTGGTGCATCGCCCGAGTTGCTGGTAAAATCGGAGAACGGACGTATCATTACCCATCCTATAGCAGGCACAGTTAAGCGTGGGAAGACCCGTGAGGAGGATGACAAGCTTGCCTCCGAATTGGCCAATTCTTTAAAAGATAGAGCTGAGCATGTCATGCTTGTGGACTTGGCAAGAAATGACATCAATCGTGTCTGCGATCCTTTCACAACTACCGTCGATAGATTAATGACTGTGGAGAGATTTTCCCACGTCATGCATTTAGTCTCACAGGTTTCAGGGGTTCTCAGAAGTGGAATGACGAGGTTTGATGCTTTTAGAAGTATCTTCCCCGCAGGCACTGTCTCTGGTGCCCCCAAGGTTCGTGCTATGGAACTTATTGGCGAACTTGAGAAGGAGCGCCGTAGTGTCTACGGTGGTGCTGTTGGATATTGGGGATACGAGAACGATAGTATGGATACATGCATTGCTTTGAGAACTATGATGGTTAAGGGCGGTGTAGCCTACCTTCAGGCTGGTATGCGCTTCTCAGCTCCTGTGTTTCTGGGACCACTACTGACGCATATGCATAGGCGGAGGGATTGTTCACGATTCCGATCCCTATGATGAGTGGATGGAAACTATGAATAAGCTCGGCGCGAACATGCATTGTATCACCAGTGCTGAAGAAAAGTATTCGACCATGGAAGTAGAGGATGAGGACTCTGGATCGGATATGAACAAGGCTTATCACCCCAGTGCAAATTCTAATGTTCACCTGGGTGATGGGTCTTAAGGCGGTATTCCTCCTCGTGGCTTGTGGTAGTGGTAAGGCGCTTGGTTGATCTTTATTCAATTCCTTTGTTTGGATCTATAGAATTTCCAACACCTCCGTCATACTTTCCTTCTTTGTTTTCCTTTTCTTTTCCTACGAGTGGCTTTGGCGCTTGAGAAGCTTTCTCCGTGGATGAGTTTTTTTTTTTTTTGCTAGAGATGCAGCCCCAATACAACCACTTCCATCAAGCATAGAAGAGTACTGGCAGATATAATAAATATACTATTCGAGTGATTCACTGTGAGTGGGAGATTTGAGAGAAATCCCCGGATCGCTAATAACTTACCGGTATGATACCCCGCCAATCTAAGCTGATGACTCAGTTTGAGCCTTAGCTCGACCCCTCCAAACACCGAAACAACAAACTAACGATATAAAAAAATCCATCTATCCCAACTTGACACAACAACCACGGGCACTTCAAACCAAGAACCTTCACCATGCCAGTAAGCCCTCGCTCTTCCATCCCCACCCTCAAGCACAGCACTAATTCCCACAACAAGCTAATAATAATAACCGGCTACCCTTCCTCCGGCAAAACCACCCGCGCAACGCAACTCCACACCTACCTGCAAGCCAAGCTCGACTCGCCCAGCACCCCGCCTCAGCAAAGGAACCTGAAACTGCACCTGATATCCCCGCACACGCTGCAGATCCCGCGAGCCAGCTACGGCACCGCCGCCAGCGAAAAGACCGCCCGCGCAACCGAGTATTCCGCCGTCAAGCGCGCCCTTTCAAAAGACGATGTTGTGATCGCCGACGGACTGAACTACATCAAGGGCTACCGGTACCAACTATTCTGCGAGGCGAAGGCCTTGCTGACGCCGAGCTGTGTCGTGCATGTAGGGGCGCCGGCGGAGAAGTGTCGGGAGTGGAACGCGGCGAGGAAGGAGGAAGCGGAGCAGTGGGATGGGGAGACGTTGGAGAACTTGGTGTTTAGGTATGAGGAGCCGAACGGTATGGCGAGGTGGGATTCTCCGCTTTTTACTGTGCCGTGGGTGGATTCGGAGGGGGAGTGCGTGGCTGTTTGGGAAGGGGTTTGGGAGGCGGTTTGTGCTGGGGGGGTTAAGGTCAAGGCTAATCAGGCCACGGTTTTGGTGAGTTCTTCGTGCCACTTGTTGTGGGGGGTGGGAGGGGGGCGGGGCTAATGCGCTGGGGGTTTTTTTGGGTTTGTAGAAACCGGCAGCGGAGAGCGATTATCTTTACGAGTTAGATAAGACGACGCAGGAGGTTGTTTCGCTGGTTCTGGACCACCAAAGGAATTCCGGGGGGGGTGGAGGTGGGGAATTGCCTGTTCCGGAGTGTGGGAGGGTATAACTCCAGATCACAGCTTCTTAGGTTATAGAGGGAGGGATGGGAGCTAACTATTCGTAGGCTCTGGAATTGCCCGGACAGGATCTCACGGTTGCCCAATTGCAGAGGATTCGAAGGCAATTCATTGCGCTGAATAGACAGCACCCTGTCGGGAAGCGGAGGATAAAGGAGCTCTTCGTTGAGTACTTTAATGGGAACTTTAGGGATTAATTTAAAATTGTAATTACAGGGCTATCCGCTCCCTCTCTTTCCCTTTTTCTGCATTGTACTTTTATGGGGTTTGGTGCGGCTTTTCCTTTGTTAAATCTTCAGATCTATTCGTAAATACAGGAAAATCGCGCCAAACACCCCAAAGCATGGCCTAGAAAACCCAGCGAGGTTGGATGCCGGTTTGTGCTGTGAATAGATAAACCCATCTTTCGCCTAACACCAATTCTTGCAGCTGATTTGGCGAAAATGGACATTTTGGGAGTGACGAGCCTCAACGCTGCCTTGAAGGAAATTGGAGTTCTGACATCAGCTAAAAAAACCACTTTGTTCTCAAAACATTAAAAGCTGATAAAAATGACCGGAACTGAACTTATTATCTGCTCTTGTATCAACCAGTGCGAAAGTGACCCAAAATGTGGTATCGTGCGCTATATACAGTCGCGTTCGCAAAGTTCTCGTACCCATGGGCAGACGAGCTATTATTGCCACAGAAAGCCCGAAGAGAATAAAAGTTTGATAAAAAATTAAAATTAAAATAAAGTTCTCGTACCCCCCTTGTACCTCAGGAACAATACCTATTTACAACAACAGGACGACAAGACGCCTTCCGATAACGATTTTTGGGATATAACCATTTATCATACCGAATAATCAAGGGAGGGGGTTAGCCAAGCGTTTCTAATCGCTCTTGGTACTCGGGAGGGTACGAGAACTTTGCGAACGCGACTGTAGAAAGGTATACGACAAGCCCGTGCTTCCCACTTAACCAACGCTTCTCCCCAGCCCAATAATTCTTGAGAGTTTCGTAAAGCTCTTACGTTATCTACAGGTTTGCTAGTGTGCCATGAAATTTTGGTAGATTCTCATAGGCATTGGTTTCCTCGAGTAGCGACAAAAATGGAGGCCTTCAGTATAAAAAGGTCAGCAAACAAAACGTTTTGATCTAGTACCGCGCATACCCCTGTGTTATTCTAAAGATGAGCACTCCCGTATCGCCTAAAGAACCTCCATGAGATACACAACCCCCCTGAGGAGCTCCCGGTCTTTTCACGCAACCTCTTTCCACCTCATCTCATACCCAAACACTGTCCTCCTCAATTCCCGATCCTAGACGCCCAATTAGCCCCCTACCAATCCAAAGGATTCCAAAAACCCACCCCAGGATCCTCTTCAAACATGGGACCAATTAGCACCTCCTCCAACACCTTCTCAACAATAAACTCCGCCTCCCTCGCAACATCGAGGAACTCTAAATCCTTCTCATACAACCAAGGCCTATGCGGCGTGAAAAACACCAAAGCTCTCGCATCAGCAGTCTTCTTCAGGCAACAAACGACACTCTTTAGCAGCGCTTGATGTTCAGAATGGTTGAATAGCAGGTCGCTAAGAATCAATGTATCAAAGGGATCGCCAAGCTCTGCCGCATCCCGTCCCCAGAGGTACCCTTTGGCCACGATGCTGCTTTGGACGAGCCGCGGGAGCGCAGATATATTATGCGCAAGATTGGACACTAGGTCTGGATCCGGATAGTCCGTCACAACTACCTACCAACCACCCGTCAGCACCGCTTCCTTCGTGAAAGAAGCGCCCACTCCTAATTGGACGGCGTTTGTGAAGAGAGCTTCTATTTCACACTGCCAAAAACCAGCCTTGTGCTTGGGTCTTAGGGTTATGCAATAGCGGTCATTCTCACAAATGCTCTTCAATCGCAGATGAAGGAAGCAAACCTCCTCAGCGCCCCTTAGAGCACAAACAAGACTGGGCAATCCCGCGCCAGCACCCAACTCCAACACACGCTTTCCCAAAACCAACCCCGTATGCGTCTCTAGATAGGTGCTCACCACTCTACCAGCGTTCCAGAGCATGTGCCCCCATAGTGGGTTGTGTCCTACAAGGCGGAGGGTTAGTTTCTCAAAGGGTGCAGTGGTGAGGGTGTGGGAGGCTGTAGTGGCGGGTTTGTCTGCGGGGCGGAAGCCGGTGGGTTCTGTGAAGAGATCTGTTGGGAGGGTAAGATCCTCTCCCTCTCCAGAGGGTGGGGAGGACATGGCAATAGAGGCCTGGTGTTTATTTCTTTCTCTCGTTTTTTGGTGGGGGAGCTGGACGGATGGTGGGGTGGTGGGGCTGTCAAGGATTGGTGGGTTAGGTTGCGGAGCCGCACCAAAGAGTCCGGAAGTTGCCGAGTGGGGGCTAGTCACGATAGTGTGAAAATCAAGAGTGGATGTTGGACAGGAATGATAGTCCTTGATGTGAGTTTTAATAAGACACTAAATATCTCCTATTAAACTCATGTCCAAAAAGAGAAGGGCTGGAGAAAGGAGATGGAGAGCAATGCCAAGTTTTCGAAAGCCTTCAGTAGCATGCTTGGAGTGATGGGCATGGGTACTGAAAGGATGACTTCCGTCCAGATACCGATAATCCCACGGAGGAAAAGCTTTAACAGAACCTAAGTGGGCAAACACGGCTCACACTTAGAGGTACTGGTAAAGTATCGTTGATGCCGATCACAAAAGCTCTTGTGGAAAAACCTGCAAAGTAAAACCCTTTCTCTCGCCGAGTTAAGGTACAAAAGTAGTTTTGCCCCGACCATGTTTTTTCCTGTCGTTGCCCCCGCTCAAACCCCACGATACAACCCACTGATTACAAATCACTCCCTCTCCGGACGTCTCAACACCTTCCGCCTCCCCAGTAACCAGTAACTAAACGGCTTGCTCAAGCCCGTGAACATAAAGAAATAAAATATATAGCTAATCATTAGTAGTCCAATTTGTAGCCCCACAGTACAGTTGCAATCTTAGAATCCATCCATCTTCCTACAGAGTGCTCCTATTACAGACTGTACTTATTAAATATCACTTGTGAGTCTCTCATTCAGGCAGTGGATCTAACCTTTTGCTTGTAATAAACCACACTCACAAGATTTCACTTGAATTTCCTCATCTGATCTAGTCTTCTTATAACAACTACATCTCTTTTTAGCAATAGATACAACTTTTTGTTTACCCCTTAGTATACATCATGTCAAATACTATAGATAGCAGCCTTCTTATCTTCTTGCCAGGTGAGACAGTGGGAAAATTGGTCTTGAACATTAGTATTGATTCTAGTTACTAATATGCCAATATGCATTAAAGGCAGGTTGTTATTATTCCACTGCCAAGACCAAAGTTTATCTTTAGAAGTCAATATATAACTAATTCAGTCACACTAATGCGTAGGACTAATTTTCCCACTGTCTCACTCAATCTGAAGATAGTTTACACTCAAACATAATAATAACTAAAAACTAATTAGTTATATCATATCAAGAAAGCAAAATTGTGTGTCTACCAAGTAAACTAGGTCCACCAAGTCAACTGATCCCACTACACCTCTAGGTTAATATCCTTAGCAATTCTGTAGTTTTCCTGATATTGTGGACAGCCTCAAACTACAACTCATACTCCTTGAACTCAGGCAGCCTGAGGCATTGGTCCTTCTCAAGGTACAATTTCCTTAGTAGTAATTGCATGCTACTCTTGTTAAATCGTTTGCTAAAGAACAAGGTAAGCAACAATAAATACTGTATGATATTTTATAAGTTGCCATATGTGCTCAATTGGGTTAAAATCTGAGGAATCTATAGAAAATTTAAAAAAAGTAGCTTATTATATCCAAACTTGTTAAAATTCTGACTGTAACTTTAAAGTACTGTCAGGTGTATTATCTTATTGAATATAGGCATACTTTAGCTATTCTAAGCTAAGCTAATACCACAAAGGGTAAAGACATGAAGTAATAATATGACAATATTTAGTCCTAGTAGTAGTAGATTTACCATTACCTCATACCAGTTATCTACTATCTAGTCAATAAAAATATCTGGAAATAGAGGTTATACAACCTTCCATTTTGAGGTAAAGTATGTCTTAACTCTTGAAATATAATAATAATAACCTGAATGAAGGCACAAGAGTGAAGTAGTGTATATCCATTAACAGGAATAGATAGTTTCTTAATAATAGAATAAAGGAGTTTGTAATAATTTTTAGCTGACAAGGTGGCATGTGCAAGAAGAAGACACTGAGTATCTGAAAATGAATTAGAAGGTCTACTGGTTCAGATTTGAAGAGGAGTCAGAGTACCCGGCTGTACACAAATTGAGAATACTCTGCCAAGAACATGAATACTTTTAGCAATATACTGAAATGGCTACAAAGCAATAGTTAGTATGAAACTTACTATATCGCTATAACACGATTGAGTTACTAGTATTTCTAGAACAAATTCACATATCCTACAACCCACCCTATAACAACCTTGGTAATCCCACTTAGCCTTGTAGCTCTCCGAACTCACCCAGCCCAGACATAACCCCGACCCCAAATTCTTTTAGCAGTTGTTAGAAATCAGCCAGCCTACAGCAAGTTGTACTAAAGAGATGTCCATATACCATATAAACTCGAATAATAGAAGCGTGTGCTATGTAGTCGAGAATTCCCTACTTTACAATGGAGGGCGGAAAACACAGCAAAAAACCAGGTGTTCGGCCCCTCTGAAACCCATGAAAAAACAAACAACCAGACCTTACCGAGAGACGGCAACTCCAACAATATAGCACATGTTCGATTTATTTGAGTTTTTACGGTAGTAGTATTATTGTATGATATCTATGTGCGAGTTTCTATTTATTTAAGGCATGTGTTTATTCCTCTTAGGGGAAATCTCAGTCACCTCTACTACCCATCCCCATATGCCTCCGTCTCCCATTTACCTCAATTTATAACTAAAGCGGACTTCATCTAACGAGTGATACTCCATGAACGCCCCCACTTTAATGTTGGAAAGAATGCCCTGGAAGAGGTTATCATTAACCACAAATATTTCATATACCGCCTTTCCACCCGTTACACACCTACCAATTCAAGAGTGCTATACAATCCTAATTAGTGACCACCCCCTCCTTCCCAAATCCTATCACACCTACAACTAAACTTACCTTTCTTCAGGATTGATAAAAAATCCTCGCTGGCTCCCACCTCTGCAAACACAAGGATTTTGTCATTAGATACCAGCCTCCCTTCTGTCCAGGATGTACGATACCTGCTCTGATAACGTAACTAACACTTAGCCTTAGTCGGAGAAGTCCCGAAATCCCTGATGCGGGACTGAAAGATGGTTATCTGTTCCCACGCCTGAGATAACCAGCTCTCACCTTGGCTAAGGAGCTCAAGAGGCAACCGGCAGGAGCCCGGAGTTTTAATTCCCACTCGCAACGAACTATTATAGAAGCCATCAGATAGTATAGGAAGGAAGAAAAATTAAGAGATCCTCAAAGCCTTATGGGGAAGTGGAGATTGAGAACCTTAGCCTCCAGGAGTCAGGCTACTTGATGATAAATGAGATGGTAGGGCCCGATTCTAGATTTCGCATTTATGGAGGGTGGGTTTGTTGTCTGTGGGGCAGCAAAAGTAGGATAAGACAAGGGTTAAAGAGAGGAGAGTTGGATTGTCATTTTTGATTTACAAGCAATATACTAGTAGTTTTTGGATACTGTATTGCTGCTCTAGTATCAAATTGGCTGAATTCGCCCGCGAGGGTGGGCGAATTACAATTAAATAACCCCTCCCCATTAGTTACCTTGTAGACTTCCTGTAGAAACCCTAGGGCCTGTTAGAGGTTCTCTAAGGATTTCGTTATTCGAAATGGTGCTAAGGGGTTGGCGCCATATGAGACTTGGAGGGTGGCGGAATGGTCAGGACACAGTTCTTTTCCACTTGCAGCCTCCCAGCCTATATTCGCATAGCAATTCGCAAAACGGAATTCCGCGCAGGACATCGGCGAGAATCAATCAGAACCCAGCAACGCTATCGAGACCGGTAGTCTGTTACCACAAAAGATCATCCCTGCCATCGCCCCCGGGGGGGTAAGCTCCTTATATATTAGCATTGCACCGGAACGGTATTCGTGACGAGTGAGCCTAAAAGTCGGACATAATTCCCGGACGAGGCCGTGGTATGATAAATGAAAAATTGTTTGACACCTTACATGCGTCGCTCTCCCTTCTGCGCACCAACTAGTGTATGAGGATAAGTATTTGCTCCCACTGCGAGACCATGCAAAATAGCTGGCCAGCGCACTGGTTAAGATGTCAACCAATAAGCTCCTCTGCTATTAGCAGGGGTCCCGGGAATCAATTCTCCTCAAGGTGAACTACTATAGAACATTCCATCACATAGGGCGGGAGAATTAAAATAATAAAAAAGCCACGCTCTACCAGAATTGGGAAACTGAAGAGTTTAACCTTCCCCGATAAGACCGTAGCGCCAATCAGATTTACTACGAGGTGATAGGATCAGGCTCTAAACCTCACTCCAGGAGGGTGAGGTTGCGATCGGAGAGGTAGCAGGAAAATAAGACATCAAAAGAATAGTTTACTTCCCTCCATCTGGAAAAGCAACTACAAATTGTCAATCCCCGCCGGTTCTATAGAACAATGATGTGATAGTTGAATTACCAAAGCAGATAATTACCATCAAACGACCGTGTAACCTATCGATCTTCTCGCAGTTCAGCACCTGTGAATCTTCCCCCGCAGAGCATGTCTAAACACAATTCCTTCTTAATCACAAGCGTTTGGACCCCGTTAGACGAGATACACAATTCTGAAAAGGGAGTCATAACACTAGCCGCCAGTAATAATCTCAGCCAGAACCTAACCACTGTACAAAGAACTGTATTCCCTCATCACCAAAGATCACTCGAATTAATCTCCCCTGCCAATCATTTTGTTGCTCCAGTACCCACAACGACCGACCTGAAAGTCGAGCACAAGCCCTCAGAAGAGGTCGTGGTAGGTGAGAGATGCTTTGGCACTTTCATCGCTCAGTGGATAGGATAGTACAAGGGCCCCATACTTTCCCGATGGAAGACACACACCCCCCTATGTAACGCACTGCACAGCTAAAGAAGAAAATAAGAAGAAAAATACTTATTTTTCATTGCTAACTTTGCCTTTTTGACCATCTCTCTAGGTATAGGGAAGATCTCTGCGTTAAGTCAGTAAGCAGCGAACGGTATTCACAAGCCGTTTCGTGAAGACACGTTCGGCACCCACTAAGACCTAAGGTCGTAGCACCTCCTCCACCCCCCACCTCATTACCATCAAAATTTCTATCATACTTGTAGCCACGCGCATGTCATCCACGTGTCTAATAACCTTTAACCATCTAGCTCTCGATATCCTATATTATAGATCTCGGGGGAGGCTTTCCAGTGAGAAGCCAAAAAATTCCCGCCATGATACTCCTTCCTCTAGCCCGAGCTTCTGACTTTAAGAACGGTGCGCAAGCAGCAAGCTGTTCGTCAACATATATATATTCTCTCTCCACCTGAAGTTGAGTCTCTTCCCCCTCAACCTAACGTCTGTACCCCTTCATTCACGAGAGGATAGACAACACCGAAAAACAAATGAATTAAAGGGATAGCTTACGTGGCATACTAAGGTGAGCTCTTATACCCATGTATTCTAGCCTGTTCTTTAGGAGAGCACACACTATATTAACAGACATAGGTTGTATCAGTGCCAGCGATAAACCAAGGAATCGCTGGGGCTGGCTATCTCCCTCCTGCTTATTCTTGATACAGACGCTATTTCAGGTTCCCACCGATCTTTCAACAAGACATAAATCTTCTTCAGTGATCCGTAACCTTTCTTCTTTGAGAATCGAGTATTTTTCATCCTTTATACTCTAGATAGTATCCCTCAGGTCTCAGACTAGTCCCAGTGCTACCTTCCAGCTAGTTGAGGAAAGGTAGAGAGAGAGGCCAATAGGTCAATCCTGGAGCGGAGTCTGGATGCTGTGTCTGGTAATGTGGCCACTAGTGATTCTATGGGCAATCGCTTTAAAAGCGAGAACCAAGGACCATCCATCATAAACGAAGGAATTGTAAAACATAAAACTCCACCCTAGCCAGAAAACTTACTAGACAAACAAATCGTGAGATAAACAGACTCCCCTCCCCCATAGGTACCTTTTATATATATATATATAAAGCTCATCGGATGAGCTGAGATGATTTGGGTCACTCCCGGTACACAACTTGCACCCATGGCCCCCAGAAATCAGGTGCCCTTCACATCCGCTCGGAGCGCCGAAGATGAACCCCGCTTGGCGGATATGATACTGTATGCATGGTCACCATTCTCAACAAGATAACCATAAGTTACCCAACAACACACTTTCTTAGGGAGAAAATCCGCGTTAGTAAGCAACTATCAATGCTTGTACTGTAAGAACTCGAGTAAACGGACCTTGTGCAACTGTGATAGAGTTGCTTCTCTGAGTAAGGTCTGATGCTTTGTTTCTCAGGGGGCGGATTTTTGGCGTGCATTTCACCCCTTTTCCAAAGGAGGAAATGTCCAAGCACCTAAGTTAGCACATGGTCCATTTATTCGAGCGTCACGGCAAGTCTGTTTCTTGGGGAGACATCTGCCACTGCTATCCACTAGGACCGCACGAGGATATAATCCCTAAATTCTAATGCAGCCGAGGTATGGCTGGCAAACCAACATGAGCTCTTAACCCCCATGTACTTTGTCCTGTCCCCCCTAAGGAGGCTGCTATGTGTAAAGCAACTAACATAAGTCCTATGAGTCCTAAAGTAGAATTCAGGATTCCTATGTAGAATGGTCCCTCTGGTGCAATGGGCGTAGTCGCTGCCCTTTATTCGCCTTTCTCCACTGCATAAATCCTGCTCAATTTTCTCTAGCATTTCTTCTAGAATAGGTACTGCATTTTTTTACACCCCGATAGAATTCTCAGAATAGCCAACCACTTAAACGAGAAAATAGAGATACCAGTAGTCCAGGGGCAGGGTTAGGAGATTGCGTGCAGAAGTCTAACCACGAGTGGGATCACCAGTCATAGCTGCAGAGTCGCACGAAGGAAGAACTCGGCAAAGGAATTTACAAAAAGAAAAGCTTCGCTCCAAGCAGCAGCAAGGAGTTACCCCGCGTCCGTATCACATGAGATCTCGCTTATCCAATCAGACAGGTTCGGTAAGTCTCAATGGCATAACTTAGTGCCAAAAAGTAAAAACTCAGATAGCCTTCACATAGTTCAAGACATTATTAGCGTCATCTCTCTAGCACTGCGCCTAACGCGTCCAGGGTAACTGACTGTGTACCAGCGCCTGTGCAGAGCTCACCTGTCCTGCCTTATGGGATGCGCCTCGGGATATAACTGCGGCGGCCGAATGGCATAAAGTACGATAGCGTTTGTAGTTAGATAACGTAAGCCAGGGGAGGCGCCTTCCTATCACACGGACCCTGAATAGCATGTGGATTTGGTAGGTCCGGCAGATGTGTGGGCCCAAGCTCTGTTGGCAGCACCCACATGGCAAGACAGGACCTGTACTGTACCGGGTCGCCGGAGAGGTTTAGGTCCATCCAAAACTCTAGGACCTAGTAGGTGCTTCTGCTCGGGCATGAATGGTCATACTAGAGAAATCGAGCAAGATGATACAAAATGAAAGGCAATACGATCTCGATCTACTAGTAGTTCGGTAGACTAGGATCTTTCCCTGAGAATTGAATCTCCTATTGTTGTCGCTCTCATGCCATTCTCGCTCTCTCGCTAGCCGATAGCTCACCTTGTGATCTACCTCGGCACCTGGTGTGCCTGTGTCATGTTTCATGAAAAGAAGAACACGCCCACACTTCAAGCAGGCTCTATCACAGGCTCTGTTGTAAACCTGCCTCGTACACTTGACAGAGGATCTTAGTAGGCTGTAAGTAATACCTATAGCCCACTTCGCATGAATAGCTTCTATTCACCAGCCCACTCCACCAGACTCTAATTACCCTATCCCACAGGCGTTGGTGGGCGGGGTTTGCATTTTAAAAAGGCTGTAGTGATAACAGACCTAGATAGTTCATCGTGCAATCACATACAACTATAACCTTGTTACTCAATGCCGTCATGATTCTCAGCGATCGAATGAGAGCACCGCCTTTCATATCAAACCTCTAATACCTCCGCTTTGAGGAATATCTTCGCAAATCTTCCGGCACAAGGCTTATCGCAGAGGCCCAGTCACAGCACGCCATAGTTGTCTACCACCCATCCCAGCAAATGACCTTCCCCGGACCTCAAACTAGCCAAGTCACCTGCCCTTGCCCATGTTGGCCAAGGATACAGAACCTCATAGGTAATTGGAAAACCTTGCCTCCTGTAAACACTTTCTATTTCAGCCCCGTTCTTGTTGTGCCGAACAGCACCCCCCCCCGGCCGCAGTGTCATTTTCACTTTCTTCCCGCACTTCGACATCTCGGGGAAGAGCAAGGGCATGACACGGCAGGCAATAACTAAACCTCAATGATACCAGGCTTTAAGGCCTCAATTCATACAGAGCTCCCAATAACCTTTCTTCTTCATGAATCCTCCAGAGCCGACCTTAGGCTTCACTGCACTTTGCAAGAAGTACACCACCGACTCTGGGGGGGGGGGCCCCCCCCCCCCCCCCCCCGCGCAAAACCAAAAAACCAAAAAAAAAAAAAAAAGGTGGTAAAAGGAAATATAAAAAAAGAAAAAAAA
>Ga0307509_10002514_pt1 | contig 29549 bp, 24 predicted proteins | sample 10_EM_MG_FD_202245 | JGI IMG/M metagenome (GOLD analysis project Ga0307509, IMG submission 202245) | Populus trichocarpa ectomycorrhiza microbial communities from riparian zone in the Pacific Northwest, United States - 10_EM | ecosystem: Host-associated > Plants > Roots > Unclassified | place...
CGGCAGGCGCCGACGTCCTCTACTCTGATGTGTCGGGCAATTTGCTTGGAGGACGGGACGGGACGACAAAATGTCGTCCGTCTTCGTCCGGACCCAAGACGGACGGACTGGACGGTTGGGAACACTGAGCACAAGCATGGGGTATCGCCAGGCGAGGGATCGCGCGTGGAGTAGTTGTTTGATCGGTAGAGTCACCAGATGATATTTGGTTGGGTTCTGTAGTAGTTTTTGTGTTTTGATAGTTTTGCTGTGGTGTGAGACTGAATTGCTCACATCCTTTGAGTTTATGAGTTTTGTGTTTAATTATTGTCTTGAATTGATTTGATATGCGTAATCTTTCCATTTCCTTCACCAACCTTTGTTTCTATGAGCTAGTATTCTACTGTGCCCGCGGGATGCAAGGGGAGCAGTGCTGGAAGTAAATTTCAACGGTGAAGTCTCGCGGCATTTATCTCCCCGGTAAGGGTAAAATGAAACCGGGATACCAGTGGAGAAATAGTGGGGCTATTTTCACTGGTATGATGTCCCTATTTGTCTTCATGAAGTACAGCGCTGACAACAAATTCGAGCCGATGGCTGCTTTGCACCAAAGCTGCGCCTTCTTGACTAATTACTTTCTCACTCTGAGTGAATATGGGGGCTCCACTTTGGGTTGGGCAGCCTGCAATGGAGAGAATTGAATGAAAAGCCCATGGAATTGAGAAAGCCCTGACAACCTAGAATAATTGTAGCCGCCATCTATGTTTAACTTGGAAAAACTCCCAAGTCAAAGAAGTGAATAAGAGATCTGAGTCTAGAGAGACTGGAAGTAAGGAATGGGTCAAGGCCCCTAATTATCCTTGTCTTGTACCGTATTTCCCTGTTTACTGGTCAAATGAAACTTTACCCTTATTTTTCACGCTATAGGATATCTATACCAGAATAGAAGATATATATAATTACTACTAAGTTGATGGCGGAGAGTAGCTAGGTCGCGGAAGTATGACTTCCTCTCATATTCTAACCTGTAATTTCACATATGTTCTTCCGCTGCTTAAGTTAGGATAAATTTTCTCCTTTCCAAAAATTCCTACAAACCAACTTAATGTGGGAAAAAAATGGCCTCCGGATCAGTTGCTTCTAAAAATTTATATGCAACTACTCTTGGTAATAAAAAGTAAATTCTTCCATTGATTCCACATCTTCATATCTGACAACAATCCACCACCTAGGACGACCCTATTCCTGAGAGTCAATAGTATCACAAAGTGTCAAGCGTCACATCATATCACTCGCCTTATAAGACAGACCTATCAAAAGGTTAGAAGACAGAAATCCCAGTGCAGTGGCTCTAACATGCTTGCCTAGGATTGCATATGTGTGGTCATGAAGACGGGCTTGCCAGTTTTCCGGGATTGGGGAATACCAAATAAGGGAGAAATAATGCAGGGAAAATGTGTGGGATTCAGCAATTGTTTTGATTTCATCTCATCATTTCGTTTTCCTTAGAGAAGAAAACGCTAGGCCATCATGGAACATGTTAAGATTTTCTGCTAAAAAAATCAAATCATGTGAGCGCTCTCGATGACGAATACAACCTATACCCCGAACTTTTGCTCCGGGATCAATATGGGACAGTCCATGTCAGTGTTCCCAATTATCCAGTCTGTCTGTCTTCCAGATAGGGCCGGACACACTGCCAGTGGTGGGGTATGTTGGACGAGACACCATACCAGGCTTGGTAGGGCCCTGGAGATGCTCCCAATTTCATCTTTGCAGCTAGTATGCTCTGACACTTCAAGTTCAAGATTTCGTGTTCCTCAATGTTTATGATCTTGAAAATCATGTCCCACATGGGTAAACTAATAAGCGAGCAAGGATACATTTTTGGGAAACAGCCATTTATAGAGGTGGTTGAAAGAGAGATTGAACGTCGGACAGGTACGGATTTATGGATTGGCTCAGTCTTATCTTAATACAGGGGCAACTTGATCTATTTAACCTTCTTCGCTGGAGAAATATTATTTCGTTTGTTACATGGCACCGTGATACATCACCATATTTCATCGGGTCTCCCGCCGTCTGCCCGGGTGGTGGGTGTCTAGTGCATCTAACTATACTGATAAGGGAATAGTGTATCAGACCGGGCGGTCAAAGCCAAGGACGGCACTCTCCGGGATAATTTGGCGTTATCCCTGTCGTCTTTGTGGGGCCCCCAGACGGTTCGGAACACTGGTCCATGTCTGGAATTTGAGGGGTCCACCTCCGGATGCCCCTCTTATTAACATGAGTCGCTTGCCTCGTAGGTTTCTCTCCGTTTATGATATGTATCTTCTGCAAAGTGGCACTGTATCGATTGATTAAATGGAGTTTATGAAAAGGAATTCGGCAACTCCTAAGAAAAGGGGTTGCAGTGAGTGTAGTAGATGTAGAAAGGTTTTGATGGTATGACAGTGATGGGCATAAGCACGAGCAGATCACAAGGGGCAGGCAAGACAGGGATTTGATTGAGAGAAACATAAGATCGATCAAAGGTGTAGATCATGATCGAGTGATCGGTCATCACCACCCCCCCTGGTAAGATTTGGGATAGTTGATTATCATTGACTTCACTCGAGTATTACCCAGGCCCTAGTTACGTTTCGGGATGCCACTGAACAAGCGATTTTGGTTTTGGTTTTGCTGTAATTGCATTTCCTATTTTCCATATCCCATATCCCATATCCTGTATTCGGTTATCTACACGTGACCATAAAGGGGCCTTTTTTTTTTACCAATGGATAATCGGAGACTCTTGGGGAGGGGAGACTGAGGGCAACCTAATACAGAATTCTTTATGTGTTCGGCCATGCTAAGCTGCCTACTTTCCTGAAAAGGAACCACATCGGATATTTCTGATGGTGTTTCTTCTGCGCCGCTTTTCACGCATATTCTCAATACAATTAAGAAATTAGCACTACTGACACTATTAATCCCACATCCTGGAGGAGTCCTTTGAAGGATTTTTTTTGGTTAAAAGAATCAATCCCTGGTGATTTTTTTATTGCATGTGGTGTGTTGTCTTCGATAATTTCCAAGGACTGATTATTGCTCTTAGTATCCCCGCCCGAGGAGTCTTCGGCTAATGGATACTGGCTGGGTTCTAGTGCTTATTGCTTCGAGCGGCACTTTCACCATCTGCCCGGTAATCTATTTCCTTGCCCAGCGGTTATTTAGCAAATTCCTCACTCTCAACTCTTCTCATCTAAGCCAGGCTTTAGTAAGCATTAGGAACTGAAGGGCGAGGGATTATCATTATTGAATTTATGAGAGGATGGCTGAGTATCGTGGACTATGATTGAGCAGTACCCATCGTTGACCAACTCGATTGAGTCTTGATTGAGGGACCCTTGAGATCGAGATAATTGAGCATACTGTGGTCAAGCAAAAGCCCATCATGATCCGATCGTGTCCATCGCTATGGCATAGAGAGTGAGGCAGGCTCTAAAACCCGGAGTGTTGACGTACCTTTCCCAATTCCCTCGGTTCGTGATTATCCATCGCCGGACCATCAGGGCGATCGCTAGTTAGTGGTGAGTGTGAGAGGATAGGGTTCTATCACAAAAGCTTGGAGAAAATAATCTAAATTAGAAAATAGGGTGGTATTTATTATGGCATTGGAGGCAAACCTCAGAATATTAGAGGCATAACCATTTACCGCATTATGGGCCCCCGGCCTAGGTAGTACTCAAGCTTGTAAAACCACTGCCGTAAGGACTAGGTTCCAGAAGATTGGAAGGCGGGTTAGGCCATGGCGAGACAGGAATAATTGAGAATCTCGCTGGTGCGTTAGAGCCTTCTCCGCTGACCTAATTTATTGTACCGTACTGTTTTTTGGGTGCTGTGCATCTCGTGAAGTTCCGTTAAGTAGCTTCATGCAGGTGTCATATTTTTCACAGCCATGAAGAACCCTGCAGGCAAGCGAACCCCCGGAGGAACTTGGACGATACCGGAACACCGGTCCTCGGAATTGCCTGACTTTTGTATAAAAAAAAGGGCTGCCATTGCATATAGAGTGTAGGAAAGAAATTAGCCAGAGCCTCAAGATTTTCGTAGGATGCAATGGCAGTCATTTATACAAAAGTTAGGCAATTAGGAGTATTCTCACACAGCTGCAGGCTTTTCTCCTGAGATAGGGAGCAGGCTGCATAATAGGCATTCCAGACCATTGTAGTAAGCTATCCAGTAATATCAATGATCGTGCAATTGTGTGTAGCGCAAGTGGATCGACGGATCCCTGCGACAGGCTCGTTTTTCTCTTGTGTGGTTGGTTGGGAAACGGTACTGCATATGTGTCAGGCTCACATAGGTATTTTGGGAAAGTACTCGAGTACCGTACGAATACTCGTACGAGTACTCGCGATGTCGAAGCGTTTTTAAAAAAGACTGGGTCCGCAGGAGGTTGCATATGACCTGCATGAGCGAGTGAGCCAATGAAAGAGTGACAAGTTGAAGGTATCTTGAGGGGAAATAGAGGTACCTTTCGGGGAAATCTCATGATCCTCCATGAGCAAGCCATAAGTCCTATACTTTATTATCATCAACTTTATTCTTTCAAAAAAATGCAGAACGGTCACCATAACCCACGAAGTACCACGACCCCAATGGCCAAACGTGGTCAGCTCTTAGCATATAGCATGCTAGGAATGAAATTGAAAGAAATTTCAGAAAGAACAGGAGTTCTTATGAGTACATGTTCTAATCTCATCTGAGAAGCAAAAAGTAGGGCTGAAAGCAGTGGAAACGCTGATCTCTGTGCTACAGAGAACCTCGAGCCCAAGCCAAATGCCTTAAAAGGTTCCCAGTAGTGCGTGACACAAGGAGAGAAAGACCATTTGGTTGCAGTAACCCTTTCAGATGGGGATCACTGTCGGATGACCTATGCAGAACTAGCAGTGGCTGGTAAGTAATATCCTGAGGTTTCTCACTCGAGCGCAAATTAAAGATGAGGAATAAGTGACAAACAAAATGTATGGTTACAACATAGATATGAAAGTCACTCTTTTCTATATCTTTAATTTGCGCACAAGTATTATCAAAAGTGCTAATAGGTTTACTTGGAAAAGCGGGTCTGGATATTAGTAGGCAAACAGTGCGGAAGGTTTTGCAGGAGAATGAGATTAATCGAAGGAAGGCTGCCGAGAAGCATTCTCTTACAGTACCGCAACAGGCAGCCCGGCTCGCCTTCTGCCTGGCTCACCGTCATACCAACTGGAAAGAAATCATTTTTACAGATGAATCTTACTTTGAAACAGGAGCATTGTGTCGTCGCTGAGCTCAAGGGGTCCTGCACCGTGCTGGCCCTGCAGAAGTCTATCTTCCACAAAACTTAAATATGCAGTTTGCTCAAGGAGCTATAGTAATATTCTGGAGGGCAATTCTATATGGGAAGCGAGGTATTAATCTGCCTAGTTCATTGGTTAGGTGTCTATTTTCTCTAATATAGTTAGGTTCTGAGCTTCCATATCAGACATATACAACACCCTATGAGACAGAAGTACAGAAGCGGGCCGCAGGTCTTCACCTACAGCAAGAGTATGAGGCAGAGCTTAGGGAGATTGAGTGGTTTACTCATATGGGCTTTGAGCATCCTCGGGCGCCAGGGGAATTAAAAGTAAGAAAGAAGGACAGAAAGGGTGGAATTGACTGGTACATTTACAAAGAGAGGATTCTGGTACCTTTGGTCTATCCCTTTACTATAGAAGCAAAAGTACAGTCTCCTGGTATTGTAATAATGGAAGATAACACTCCTGCACATGTCCATCATTACCACAATTCACTCCGGGAACAGCTGGCTCTACACAAACTCATCTGGCCAGCAAACTCACCTGATTTTAACCCGATAGAAACTATATGGTGTGAGATGAAAGACCTCCTCAAAGCTGAAATTGGACCCCGGATGACAGCTGCTAGGATCCGTCAGGTTATTGTGCAGGTCCGGCTTCTTCTTTTACCCACTGCCTTTTTTTTATTCTAATATATCATGCTAGGTCTGGAATGACTACCCGGTTGAGCGAGTAAACCACCATATTGAGTCCATGCCTGCCTGCATGGAAGCCTGTATTGCAGATGAGGGTGGTAATGGTTTTAATTTCTAGTTTCTCTATGTACCTTCTCTCTATGTACCTTAAGTAGCATTACTGAAAAACATCACGGATATTGCTGCCTCTTATTGGCTCACCCACTCATGCAGGTCATATGCAACCTTCTGTGGACCAAGTCTTTTTTAAAAATGCTTCGACATTGCGAGTACCGTACTGGCCAAACCAGCCGCTGCAAGCCATTCTCTTGACAGGTGACAGGATGCACCATCCGTCCTCGGGACTATTAAGCTTATCCAGTAAGATTAATGATGTTTCCAAATGTGTTACAGGTGGATCAAATGATGCTTGCCGCAGGCTCGCTTGCCTTGCGTGTTGTTGGTCCGAACAGGGTACTGCAGGCATGCAGATATTTTGGGAATGTGAGATTGTCTTCTGAGAAAATTTCAAATAAGGGTGCGTTCCCCCATTCCCATCTGCCACGGTTCTGCTAATTTCTTGGCAAATTATCTTCACTTGACATTGAAAAATAGATTCTGCATGAGTGTTTTTTACCTTATTAACCTGAGATTTTTAATGTACAGTCCCTTGTCAGAAGTGTTCGTGATCTGAGACATGTTTAATTGCGTTGCGCCATATGTGGTGGGGTAACGGTGGGGTTGTCAACGGGCACAGGTGCGCACGCGTCAATGAACGAACGCTCAACTTTTAACAACCACCTCTCAACCATTAATTACCTACCACATATATTTTAGAGTAATAAAATAATAAATAAAAATATCTAATACTTTGTATAACCCCCCTTTGCTTCTAATACTGCAGCTACTCTACCAGGTATTGATTTCCATAACTTTTCAAAAAACTCTTTAGGAATTGTCTTCCAAACCAAAGGTAATACTTCTGCAAGCCTCTTCTTAGTGCCGGGTTGGGAAAACCCAGTGCCAATTGGGTCAAGCACATGGAACGTCATTCCCGAATCCGGATAGTCACCCGGGGGTCTAGTGGAAAAAGGTATAGCCGAACACCAACCTCGTGCGGGGTCATAGCTCCACCACGACACGTCTGCCGAACACTCTAAACACACCATTCCCTCAATTCACCCAAACACAATATCCTCAACCTCCTTACTGCTCGCGTTCTTTGTTGTTTTTTGAACAATTCAGGTCTAGATCATATCAGCTTGCCTCAACATTTGCCTTCCAGGCTCACCACACAACCCGATAACCATTACCATGCCCAGTAGAAGAGGATCTAGACGTGGAGGCAGGCCAACACCCACCAACCGAAGGGGTGCCTCCGGGGGAATTCGGAAGAACACGCGGTCTTGTCAAGCACTGTCCCGCTTAGGACAAACCCAGGAACCGGAATCGAACCAATCCGAGAATGAGGAGACCTCCCCACAAGAGAGTGATAGTGACCAGGACGAACCTAGCGAGTACCACAATACACCCTCGAGCAATACCCAATCCCACACCCTCAGTAACCCCAACCGAATCAGCCCACCATCCTGGTCCCCAACATCTATACCAATAAACCAACCGGAGCCTAGCCCACATGCAACACCGATCAGTAACGAAGGGATCAGCCTCTATGATATGCGTGAACTCCTCCGCTCTCAAGAGGATGAGATTGTAGACCGTATACTTCTCCGGCTACGTAGCCAAAACAACGCAGCTAGCACTACCCTCCTCCATAGTCATCCTACACCGCAGCGTGCCTCAAGATAGCAGCCACCTCCGAACACTACTTTTAGCCGAATCACAGAGTTGGAGAGCCAGCTGGCCCAACTACAAGAGGAGAGGGGACGCACACAAGTTAAGTCTCACTTAGCAATGGCAAGCGAACCGGGTACGGACAATCCCATTCTACCCCTACCCATGGTAGGTACCGAGAGCGCATCTGCATCAGTAGAGTCCGTGGAAGCTCTATTTCCCGGGGTAGAGCGAAGTACATTGGCCCAGATCATTGAGAACCGGTTCAAGCCAACCAACATATACCGGCTACTAGCCACTGAAAAAGACCGAGCGGAGTCTCAAAGGACCATTAACATCGGAGGTGTTGAGTTCGAACAGACAGAGAAGGACAGAAAGGAAAGCGAGTACCGGATGAGCAGTTTCTTCAAGGCCTGGGCAGCCTACAGTGGTATCTTGGTAAAATTAGCACTTTATGCTATCCAGGGCGAGCTCGCAACCGCACTCTTCATGAATACGATGAATTTGTACGACCTGCTAGAGAAGTACACTTGGGATGGTGTAAAGGGATACCATTTTCAGTTCCACCGGAAATGAGTGGCAAGTGGCCAAAGCATCTATCTCCCCCAGGACTGGCGCCAAATCGATAGTGAATTGATCGCTTCATAGTGCTTTTCTCATCCTGTTCAGAGGAACACATGGAACCAAAACCAGACCCGGCCAACTCTTTTCCCCCAACGCATCTCCGAATTACCCCTACGCGAGTACCAAGTTGCATCCAACCGTGTTAGCCAAGGCCTCTTGCCCCATCAGTACTCGAGCATACCTGAAAGCCGCCAAATACAGTACCCAACACAATCTCCGAACGGATCATTGAGTACCCATCCTGGCCCAGGACAGTCAATCCCGCAAGCGTGCCGGAACTGGAATTATCGAGACTGTCGGACAGTCAACTGCCGTCACCTCCACATGTGTATTACATGTGGTAATCGTCACAAATTCACATAGTGTACACAAGGAGGCAACACACATGGGCACTCTTCACAAGCCACTAGCCGTTACCACAGACGTTAGGTCCCCTCCCAAGCCTCATACTTTCTACCCCCTCTACTCATTCCTTCCTGCGCTTTTCCCCCCCTCCTGTTAAATAATAATCATAGCTCAAAGCTTACATCTACCCAAGTAACCTCCTCCACATACAAGAATATCCAAATTCCCATGATAGAAAGCGAATACTATCCCATCGGCCTCAATGTTTGCAAACAACCATTGCATCCTAATACCACCCTCCTATACTCTGTTTTTACCTACCATGATACCCCCATGCCAGCGGGCCAGTTGAGATATGAAGGATGGCGGCACCTCCTGGCCCCATACCCAGAGCAAGCAGTTGTAGAGGCCATCTTGGGAATATGCCAATTCGGGGCTAGGATTGGCTACCAACGATACCGCAGGCAAGGGCAGATTCACCCGAACCTGAAATCTGCTGAAGATTCCCCAGATACAATAGCGACTGATATCGCAAAAGAACTGGCAAACAACCGGTTCAATGGTTATACTAGTCTTGCAACGGTTCAGGAGCACTTTGTAGCCTCACCACTAGGGCTAACAGATAAGGCTGACGGGTCCAAAAGGCGAATACACCACTTGTCTTACCCAGCAGACGACAGGGACTCCAGTTCGATTAATGGCAGTATACCAGAACGCTACGCCACTATCTCATATAGCACAATTGAAGATGCCATCACAGCCATACAGTCCTTTGGGAAGGGGTGCCTGTATAACGGGGGCACCCTATAGAGAGGTGAACTCTAAGGTTGCGACCGCACCAAAACTCAAAGTAGAAGATAAAGATAGAGTAAAATAATTCACAAAGAATCAAAACGGTTAAACTTAATATCGTTAAGCTGAAAGCTTCACTCAATAAGTTCTCTCCAGGAAAGTTGTTTCTCGAAGTAGAATGACAAACGCTTAAACTTAGCAGATATCAGATTTAAGCCTTTGACATTCACCACTACTCCGACCTTGTGCAAGCACCCTGTCCTGCTCAGGGTTTGTCCGAGGTCTACCCTCCATCAGGAATTATCCAGCTGGAAGTGTCGGACCAACTCGGGTACACTTAACTCCGGCAATAGGATATGAGTTTCTGCAATGCATCTCCAATACAACCGCAGGTGGAAAAGCTCTTCCTATCGAAGTCATACCAGTGGCTAACTCTTATGACAACAACCGGAGTCAATACCTAGGTGGTGGACTCACTGGCCCAGTGGTAGTTTCGTCTATACAAGTTATGCAGTCCATCATTTAATCTACGCGTCTATCCAATGTGATAAATTGACATGCAAGCTCCCCTGGTGAGATGTAGCCGATGGTTGGCTAAGTGGGTGCTAGCCATAGCCAGCCTTTCGGGACATACTCTCCCGTGATAAGACTCATACCTCTAGAGTTCAATAACAACCCATAGTAATGCTACAAATCAAGGGGAGAAGGTCAGGGCTGGTTACTGAGTTATTTGTCTCGAAAGCACCCTGGCCTTCTGAGACTACCTATGTACCACTAGGAAGACTACCCTACAACCCGTAGGCTAGAATAGACTCCGAGATGCCCGGGAGACCATATAGGAGTAACCCCCATTTTGGCGGTTACCCATACTCCCCTTATATATCCTGCGAACGACATTCAGTCGGACGGACGGCGACGACCTATACGGTGTTACGGCAGCTGCTCCAATGGCCTCTTTTAACTAGCAAACGAGCAACTACACAGCCGTCTGCCTATGACGCGCCGTCCCAACGCTGGGGCCAGAGGGGGGTGTTAGCAAAACCCGCCCAGGTTTAATAGCATGTTCGGGCCACCCTCATACAGGCGTGGGGCCTCCCCGCGCAGGTGCGTGTGCGCCTAAGAACATCTAAGAGCCCATAGAATGTGAGGCAATCGACCTCTAAGTTCTAGGATGACTTTGCCGGTGAAGGTAGGGTAACTTGGACTCCTCAGTAGGGTATCTGGGGTCCATGGGCAAAATGACCAAATTCCCAAGGTAGGGTAACTTTGCCTTTTTATGCCTTTAACCACTCCGGAAGTCCTCCAGTCAACCACAAAGGTCGTCTCGGTGGTCCGTATAACATTCCCATAATTCTCTTGACCTTATATGAATGTTCTCCCGAAAGGTTACCCTGCCTAATAGAATGCCCAAGGCTATTCTATTGTTCCCTAGGCCTTGCCTTTAGGCGAACCAGCATTCTTGTATACTAAGTATACTAGACCATACCACCTCTGGTTACCACTTGGTATACTATTTGGGCTAAGGTGATAGTTTATTGTAGCTACCTATCGTAGGGTCGTTACAGCCTGCTTGTTAAACGGGACTTCGAGAGCGCTTTTCGACATATCCCCATGTCTCCAATCGATAGTGCCCTCCTCGGCTTCTACTGGGAGAACAAGTACTACTCCAAACGCTATCTACCCTTCGGACTCCGGACCGCTCCCTTTCTCTTTAACCTATTTGCCGAAGGATTCCATTGGATACTAGGCAATGAACTGGAAAAGGAGAACTTACAAGCTGAGATCATTCACTATCTCCACGATTTCCTTATCATTCTACCAAGCAACCAAAATCTCAAAGCTTATAGCCAAAGGTTTTGCCACCTGTGCAGCCTGGTTGGCCTAACGATCAAGGTAGCAAAAAACGAAGAGGGGAAAGTGGCCACTTTTCGTGGTGTAGAACTGGACACTGACAAAATGCTCATCCGGTGGCCTACCAAGAAGCTGGAGAAAGCCAGAATCATAGTCGAATCTGCACTCGCCGCAACCAGCCTTTCCTTAATCGATCTACAGAGGATAACAGGCTTTCTTAACTTTGTCACAGTAGTGGTTCCGCTTGGACGAACATTTCTCCGGTGGCTCTACAACATGGAGCTCCATTTTCCGGAGCATAGAATGCAGGGAAGGAATTGCCGCCGACGGATCACTAGAGAAGCATACCATGACCTAAAGTGGTGGCAGCGGGTACTAGCTAGAGCCCCAGAATGGTCCATCCAACAAGAACGGAGAGATACAGTGGCCCTCTGGTCAGATGCTTCAGGGACAAAGGGGCTCGGTGCCTTCTACACCAGACCGAAGAGAGGCGAAAGAGGAGGGAAGAGCTCACCAAACTCCAATCCCGAAACCCGCGTTCCCGTACCCGGCCACTCAACCTCAATCTCACTACCCTGCTACTTGAACAAAAACAAAGAGCATATTAATACCAAGGAAATGCGGGCAGTAGAGCAGGCGTTGCTGCTTTGGGGAAAGGAGTGGTGTGGGTGCAAGGTCATAATGCACATTGATAACCGTGCTGTAGCATATGCAATCTCCAATAGAACCATCCGCGGTGCCACTATGAGTGTACTACGCCACTGTTTACTCATTGCGGCAGAATGTGACCTAGAAATAGAATTCCAGTGGATTTCGACAAAGCAGAACACTCTAGCAGATGCGCTCTCGCGCTTCGACTTTGACCGAATTACTAACTTGGCTCCCCAGTTAATTCATCCCACCTCCAGCCTCCGGGATTGTAGATTCTTGATATACAACAAACAGGGCTCTTCCGTATCGCAACATACTACCTTTGGCGTGGCCTAGCACCGTCAACCAGGCGGAACTACGATACACCCAGGACACGGTTCACCTTATTCTGCAGCCTCTCCAACTACTGTCACGCAAATGGAGCATGTTTCACAGCCCAAGTGACTTGGCTAATCGAATGGCTTTGCTCGTTAGCTGGGAGTATCAAGGTCAAAGCAATGAAACTCTACCTCTCGGGCCTGAAGTCATATCAGCTTGACTTGGGGATTGAGTGCACTATGTTCTCAGACCCTCGGCTTGAGAGAACACTACAAGGAATCAAGAGAGACCATAACGAACCTGACCGTCGAGATCGAACACCATTAACCCGCGCCTGTCTTATCCAAATACTTAGTGTCCTGGGCAACACTAGTTATAATGAAGCGGTTACCCGTGCTGCCTTTTCACTTGGGTTTGCTGCTTTGCTTAGAGTTGGGGAATTTACTTACCGGCAGACAGATATTGACACGGGACCCCTCTTTCGCAACTGGTTCTTGACTTAAAACAGGATTCAGCTTAAGGAACTCACGGGGGAGGAGTTTATTGAACTCACATTGCTTGCATCCAAGACGGACCCCTTCCGGCACGGAATACAACTCACAATTGCTGCAAGTAATGACGCAGGCTGTCCGGTCTGCGCAATAAAACATCTTAGAAGTATTGACACCCACAGGCCACAATTTGCCCCCCTTTTTTGCATTAGACGAGACGAGCAACGACCATTTACAAGGGAATATGTAGTCCAGACACTACAGGGACTAGCAATCGCCTCAGGTTTAGGGCGAGGGTCATGGAATGGGCACAGCTTCCGTAGAGGAGCTGCAACTTGGGCTGCGGAAGTGGGGATTGGGGAGGCCGAGATCCAAACCTTGGGCAGATGGCGGTCAGACGCCTACAAAGCATATATTGAGTATTCAAGGGAGGAACGTATCCAGCTCTCCCAGCGCTTCCAGAAAGCACGGAGATTACGCCGGTAACATCACCAACCTGCCTCCATATGGAAAGCCCACGTTGGGCACCTCGACGGCAGGCACGTACCGGCAAGTTTCAGCGACCCCTGCCTCACACTGGGAGATATCGGTGCCAACGATCCCAAGCGACAAGGGCAGCAGCGATCCCAGCAATGCATCCGCCGGTGGAAACAAAGGATAGGACAATGGAGTTGGATTAGTTTCTTCTTGCGTTTTTTGGGTTACTTTTTTGGTTCACATTCGGTACTTTCTTTTGTTTGCTTTCCTCATAGCTGTTAGTCAATATACTTGTCACTTGCTTGGAAAAATTGGACAGTCTCTTTTCCTCCTGGGGTATCTCCAATCCTTGGATACTGCTAGTGTAATCGCTTTTTAAGCTCAACCCATGGATGCTCAATAGGATTTAAATCAGGGGAGTAAGAGGGGTGTTCCACTACTTCAATAGAATTTCTCTCCAACCCTTCCATAACATTATAAGCCTTATGAACAGGAGCATTATCTTGCTGAAAGAGGATATCTTGCATACCAAAAGAAAACATTTGATCAATAACAGGAAAGAGATATCTTCTCAAGAGCCTGATATACCTGGTCTTGTTCATATTTTGAGTAATAGGAACCAAAGGACCTTTTCTCTTACCCCAAAAGCACCCCCATACCATAAGTGAAATACCCTTATCCTTTTCCTTTGGGTGAATACAGTCTGCAAACCACTGCTCCCCAGGTTCTCTGAAAACTTACTGTTGCCTTGGATCCTGAGATTTCTCCACACTGCCCTCATCACTCCAGATGACTCTTTCAAAATCCTCAGCTGTCCAATCCTTATAAGTATTTGCCCATTCTAATCTCTTAGCAATGTGCACAGGCTTGAGCTTTGGTCTTGATTTCGCTAGCCATTTCTTGATATTGACTTCTCTGAGTACTCTATCTATAGTAAATTTGTTAGAGAATCATAGACTATCACTCGGGTAGAGGGTACAAACCAGTGGAAAGAGAAACACCCGGCACATATTTATCCCTGAAATCTGACCTGGTTATTTTACGGTTGCATTTGGCAGCCCAGATAATTGTGCGACGCTGTGGCTGGCTAAGAACAGGTGTGCGACCAGGACGAGGAATATTATCCAGTGAGAGACGCTCACATGCATGAGTGAAGAAGCTCTTGATAGGTGTCCATCGGCAGCCGATAATTTGAGAAACAAGAGCAATGTTCCGAAGGCAGTGGAAAAATCCTATAATCATGCCTTTTTCAACAATGGACATTTCACTTCGAGTAGTCTTTGGGTTACTCTTTTTTTTTTTTGATGCATATCCGGATCGGTTAACCATTAGAGATTCTTAAAGAATAATTCAAATAGAGGATGTGGGACAAGCTTGGGTTATCGTCGTTTAGGTAGAAGTACAGTACGGTCGCGATCTACTAGGTCGCATTTGGCGAGGTGGCATTTGGTGAGGCGGCGAGGTTGCTTAGTAAGCCGATCACGAACACTTCTGACGAGGGACTGTACCTAGAAGCCCTCTTAGAAAATCTATCCCTTCTGAGAATTTTGGACTCCAGCTGGTTTCACGCGATGCTACTAGGAACCCACAGCCACTTACTACACGAAACAGGCACTTAACCGACACTATGAGGTGATACACTTGGTCGAGCGGATTGACTGCCCATTTCCTGGATGCGAGAATGTTGGCGAGAAGGGGATTAAGAGGTATGATAATCTTGTTGCTCATATGAAGCACAAGCATGGAGTATCACTAGTCAGGGGATCGCGCGGGGAGTAGTTGTTGATTGCTAGTCAGCAGATGACATTTGGTTGGGTTCTGTACTAGTAGTTCTCGTGTTATGTTTTGATAGTTTCTCTGTTGTGTAAGACTGAATTGCCCACATCTCTTGAGTTTATGAATTTTGAGTTTAATCATTGTTTTGAATTGATGCGGAATCTTTCCCATTCTTTCGCCGTCCTTTATTTTTATGAACTAGTATTCTAATGTGCCCGTGGGATACAAGGGAAGTAAAGCTGAGGGTTAAGTTGAACGGCGAAGTCTCACAGTATTTAGCTACCGGGTAAAATGCAACCAGAACACTACTTGAGTAGTGGAGAAATATTGGGGGGCGCTTTCATTGGTTGGATGTGGATATTTGTCATCGTGAAACACAGTGCTGGCGGTGGGTTCGAGGGGAGGCTACTTTATGCCAGAGCCGAGCCCTTTTTACCAATTAGTTACTTTCTTTTCCTTAGAAAACATCGGGGCAGTCTGCAACAGAGGGAATTGAATGAAAGGCTCACGGAATTGATAAAGCCTTCACAATGTAGGATAATTGTAACAGTTATCTACGTTTAGCGGGGAAAAACTTAAGGTTAAAGAAATGAATTAAAGATCTAAGTCTACAAAGACAGAAAGGATGGAATACCTGTAGGCGAAGGTGCCTACTTATCCTTGTCTTGTGTCCTACCGTAAACTCTTGTGAAATCCACCATCCCCCATTGCCCTCGGATCTCTGTGATCAGAGACAAAACGCCCCGAGAAGGAACAGTGTTTTCCAGACTCGGTACGGCTAGCCTATGGGGAGCTCCCTGGATCTCATTAAATAGTATTCGTAATTTTGTTAACATGCCCTTCTAAGCCTATTGCGGTTAAACGGTTGAGATTCCCGATAGTGGATTTAATGAGAGTTTACGGTACGGTAATGCCCCGTTTACCAGCGAAATGAAAACTCACTGTTATTTTTCTCACTATCGCATATCGATATTGGAATAGATGGTATTCATTGGTTACTCCTGAGTCCGGGGGGGAGAGTAGCTTGCTTTTCCACTTCTCATTTTCTTTCCTATTCTGACATGTAAAATATGAGGTGCTGTGCTTGTATGCTGTAGTCCGCAGCTGTTTATACTTGGATAGATCTTGCCCTTTGCGGGAGATTCTTATATACAAACTTAACGTGGATGAGAGATGTCCTCCGTATTCGTTGATTCTAAAAATTGGGCAGCCACTCTTGATGGCCGAAGGAAAAATATTTCCTCATTTCTCAATGGCGCTTAATAATCCCCACCTCCTCACACTCTGGGGAGTAATGAGCCTCTTAGCAGTAGGCCAGAGCCCAACACTATCGGCACATATGTAAGATTTGCATGGTTTTTCTGACAAACAACTCTTGTTTTCCTTGCTTACTTTCTTAAGTTCTGTTATTCGCTACTCCTTAGAAATGTTATTCTTTCCCCATCTAACTTTTGCCCAAGCTTGCCCACTATACTATCCAATTTAAAAAATATCTGGGCACCTTGGCACGGATTTGTATGCATCTTGACGCAAGGTGTCCGGATATGAAATAAATTAGCCGGTACAACTAATGTGATTCTTTATAGGGTATCAATTCTAGAAACTGGGCGATAATATGGGAACTGTGTATAGAGTACTTTCCAGACACAATTGGCGACTTTTGACTGCATCTGGAAAGGAGGCCCACATTCTCGTAGCAATAGCTAGCTTTTGAGGCTTAATCACCGTCTAGAACTCTATCGTTATCGACCGGGGATCCCTCGACTGGTTTGTGGTAGGGGAAACGAAAGAGAGTAGGATTCCATAGGTCATGTAATAAACCCGAAAACACGCCAATCACCAGCATGGTACAAGACCAGGGTTGAGAGATCAGACGTGTATCTTCTCGGCAGGCTTAATTTTTTTACACTGTGCTCCGGGTGCACGAAAGTAATTTACACTTGTGGCGTAGTTTGGCACAAAGTAATAGGATCCGTGTGGCATGGCCCACACCCAACCGACCCTGTCACTTTGTGTCAAACTGAGCCACAAAATGCGAATCACTTTCATGCGCCCCCGACTGCAGTCTTTTTGCACGGCTGTATTTTGTGAATCTCAGTCTGTCTAGCTTCAAGCAGATATCATATTTTTCATAGTGATGAACAAAATTTGAGAGCAAGCCAACCTCCTCGGGAGAACCCGTATGATACTGGAATTTCTCATGAGAGAGGAAGCCTGCCGCCCCCCAGCACTCCGGACTGGTAAGCCATCCAGTAAGATCAATGATAGTGCCAATCGAATGTGGTACAGGTGGAGCAACAGATCCCTGCCACAGGCTCGCTTTTCTCGTGTATGATTGGTTGCAAAAGGTACTGCAGATGTGTCAGGCTCTCGAAGATATTTTGAGAAAGTGCAATTATCTTCAGAAAAAAATTCAAATAAGGGCATGTCCCCCCGTTCCCCTCCTACCAAAGTTTTGTTAATTTCTTGGTAAATTATCAGCACTTTACATTTCAAGAATGGATTCGCAGTGAGTTTTTTTTTTTATCCAACTGACCCAGGAGTTTAAAAGGCCAGGATCTCCCCCAGGTCACCCACAAGGATTCCAACTAGTTTCGAGCGATGACCTCGCCATCGCACAACCGCTTCCTACACAACTTGGGCCACTTCCTCTTTATCCACTTGGCAATGGTTTCTACTCCGTCCTTGGCCCACCGCTCAGCCACACCACCTATGAGGATCACACTAATGGATCCTCCAATTATACCCCAGCTTATAACCATACCGGCATCGATATCATCACTAGCCTAACACCTCCTAGAGCTAAAGTTTATTGCGGATTATCAAATTGCTCTGGAAACAGGTTCGCACCCCCCTCTATTGTCAACTTATTCTTCACATCAACTAACTTAGAGAAGCGGTCCACACACTTGCTCCCGTCGCTCCTACACTTGCGGTGCGCCTGGTTGTACTTGGACCACCCCATTCGGAACGAAACAGGCGCTTAACCGACACTATGAGGTGATACACTTGGTTGAGCGGATTGATTGTCCATATCCGGGATGCGAGAATGTTGGCGAGAAAGGGATCAAGAGGTATGATAATCTTGTTGCTCATATGAAGCACAAGCATGGGGTCTCGCCAGCCGGGGAATCGCACGTGGAATAGTTTGTTGATTGGTTGAGTCGGCGGATGACATGGGTTGAGGGTGTGGTTTTATGGCAGTCGTTGTGTTTTGGTGGTTTTCATCTTGTTTGAGACTAAATTTTTTATGAGTTTTGTATTTAATAGTCTTGAATTGATTTGATATGCGCAATATTTTCCCATTCTTTTATTGTTCTTTGTTTCTATGAGCTAGTATTCGGCCCTTCCCTTCTAGGGTAAAAGCGAATCAAAGCTGGAAGTAAAGTTGAACGGCGGAGTCTCACGGTATTTAGTTATCTGATAAAATGCAACCGGAATACTGGCGGAGAAATATTGGGGGGTGTTTTCATTGTCATGGTTTGGATATTTGTGTTATTCAAGTACTTTCCCCTGACAAAAGATTCGAGGGGAGGCGGTTTTGCACCAGGACCGAGCCCTCTTTACCATTTACTTACTGATCCATAGCCAACATAGGGGTTCCAGTTTCTGTCGGGGAGCTTGCAGCAGAGGGAATTGAATGAAAGCCCACAGAATTGAGAAACTCAACAACCTATATAATGGGTAGCGGCAATCTACGCTTAGTACGGACAAACTCAAAGCCGTGGAGGCAAACAAGAGATCTGAGGCTGTAGAGATAGAAAGCGGAGCATATGTCAAACTCCCTATTTATACTTGTCTTGTGTCGTAGTCCGCTGCGAACCTGCCAAATGAAGCCTTACATCCCTATTGTTCACGCTTTGTTCCATTGACACTGGATAAATTAGATGATGTTGCATGATTGCTACTGAGTCCGGGCGGAGAGTAGCTTATTTGCCGGCTTATGACTTCCTCTCTTATTCTGACCTGTAATTTCAGGTATATTTTCTAATTATTTCTGTTTAAATACATCTTGTCCTTTTCGAGAAATTCCTACGAACTAACACAATGTGAACGGAAGGTGTCCTCCGGATTTGTTACCTCTAAAAATTCATGTGCAGCTACTCCTGATAGCAAAAAGAAAAAAAACTCCCCTGACTCCCACATCTCCATCTTCGACATACCCCACTAAGAGCACGCTATCCCCTAGAATCAATGTGAACAACAAAAAGCCTAGCTTCACGGCACATCACTCGCTTTATAAACAACCCCCGTGGAAATTGCAGACGACACAAATGCCAGTGTACTGGCTCTAACATGCTTGCCCCGTAAATTGTTTCGGGTGTGGTCATGAAAGCGGGCTTGCCCCTTTCCGGGGAGTGGGGAACACCGAACAAGGGAGCAATTATGCAGAGAATATGCGGGGGGATTCGGGAATTGGCTTTCTTTCATTTCATTATGTTCCCTTCAGAGAGCAATGGCGCTATAGAATCATAGACCATGTTTTGATTTTCTGCGGAGGAGAAGAAAGAAATCATGTGAGCACCCCGGAAGAATAATACAAACTCCGATGTTTCTAGCGTTCGCTCTCGCATCAATCTGGAAGAAATCCATTCTGGAATCAGTAGGGTCGGCCTCCCGGAAATACCGTGAAACAAAATGAGTCGCTTGTTTTGGAGGGTTGTTACTATTTACGATATCTTCTGCTAAACTAGATTGTATCGATCGGATTAAAATGAAATATGTGGGAATAAAATCGGCAACTCCTCCCCCAGGTTTCAGTTGTGGGTGTGGTGGATCTAAATAGCTTTTGGCCGTAAGGGAAGCAGGACAGGCTAGAAAATCCGGAGTCTTGACTGATGGAGCCGGAAGACAGCACGAAAGAAGGGAGAAATAAAACTGCAATGGCGATAGGCTCTGGGCGTAGCGAAATATGGAAGAAGGGTGAACTAGTTCGCTACTCTCCGCTAGCTGAGGACAGGATAGGAGATATATACCTCCATTTAACACCGCAAATTTCCCGAAATTCAACATACTGAAAAGAAACACACCGAGCTGACAAAACCTAAACCCTAGCGATCACAACCAATCTAGAACCATCCTGACATTTCTTGGTCCTTTGTGGTCCCCAAAACATATGCCCTGCCTGTGTGCCAACTCCCGTATGTCTAAGGATAAAGGGCACGAAAGAAGCATCATGAAGCCAAATACCAGATACCCAATGCCCAACGAGAATGGGTATCAACAAAATCAAAAATCAGTACCCTATGCTTAGCGGCAGAGGATGTGAGAACAACAGCCCACTACTGAGTGTCAAGTCGCCGTGCGCCACAAAGCCACATGCCTTATAACCGTATATCTCTGACCCGCATATCTGTCTATCCGCATGCCCGCATATCCGTGCAACCGCACATCGGCATAACCACCGAACCGCCTAACCGTATGCTCTATTGGCAATCCAACATTGACTTATTTTCCCCGCCTACTTCACTTCCGTGTTCATTCATCTGGGCAATCATTAGTTGGGAGTGAGTGAGAGGTTAGAATTCTATTGCAAAAGCCTGGGTGAAGGCAAGGGACAATATGGCCCGGGAAAGAGAATCTATAGGGATAGATAAAATCTTTTTTCGAGACATCGAGCTACGATCCTTAGCGCTTAGGTACAATAGCGGCACCCTTCTACCAAGCACTGAGAGTAGAAAATACCCTAGGAAATTAAGTGTGGATAGAATATATAACGAGGTGCTTTGCTGCGACAAGCCCGCCCCGAGATGGCTTGAGAGCTGGGGGTTTAGGAAGAACTGAACAGAAAGAAAAGGAGGGGGAGAGTGTCCAGGAGACGGAAACATGACACCAGGTAGTACAAAGGGCTTCGGCAATGGAGCAGAAGATGTGCTGATAACGGGTCTGCAAAGGGCTGGTATTGAAAAAGAGAGTATCTACATCTGGGTAGAGGTGGAATGTAGGAAAACCTCTCTTTGAGCTTAATCCATGCTAGAGATCGTAGCCGTAGCAGGCTGTAGAGTACTACAATCTTGATGGCCCACGGAGGGAAGCGAGGTCCGTCGGCGTTTGGTCATGGTTTTCCGACATACCAGGATCGTCCTGTGCCAGCAGAAGTCTCACCACCCCCTCATGCCTGTTCTTAGAAGCACACCCGAGCGGTGTCAGACCACTGTTGTCTGGCTTGTTGCGATTGACATCGGCCCGAGCGAGTAGGAGTTTCACCACCCCCTCATCCCCGCTTGAAGAAGCGCGCCAGAGTGGCGTTTGGCCATAATTGTCCGGCGTGTCAGGATTGACGTCGTCCCGAGTGAGTAGTAGTTTCACCGCACCCTCGTGCCCATGCAAGGAGGCCCACCAGAGCGGTGTCCGACCGTAGTTGTCTGGATGGCTGGGGTTGACATCGCCTCGTGCGAGTAGCAATTCCACCACTCCTTCATGCCCATTCTCAGAAGCGCCCGCAAGTGGTGTGTACCCGTAGTTGTCTGGCCTGTCAGGATTGACATCGTCTCGCAAGAGCAGTAGCGTTACTATCGCCTTGTGACCTTTCGAAGAAGCGCCCGCGAGTGGTGTTCGACCAAAGTAGTCTGGCTCGTCGGGTTTGACATTCCCCTGCATAAGCAGTAGTTCCACCACTTCTTCTTCCCCTTGCCGAGCAGCCCACATGAGTGGTGTGAAACCCATACAATCGCATTGGTTGATATCGGAGCCATTCATCTCCACCAAAGTAGCAACGACTTTAACTATCCCGAAGTAGGATGCACAGTGTAAACCGGAAAATATATGGCGAGTTGCGAGGAGAGGTACGTAGCCCTCTTTTTGTTTGAGAAGTAAGGCGGCAGATATATGGTTATCATATAGGTTTAGTAAGTTCAACGCAAGCAATTTCGCACGATCTGAAAGTTCTGCTTTTGCGTGGCATCCCCAATAGAAGGAAGAGTATTCGAGAAAGGGCATGCCACCAATGAGCGAAAAGTTATTTGTCGGAAGCCGCTTGACCTGCCCATAATTTAAATAGGCTAGGCACGTCTCCGCAAGTATTCCGTGGGCACCAGGTAGGTTTCCAGGATTGGAGAGGTATTCTTGGAGAGTGTAATGGATTAACCGGACTATCGATGTCTCCTTGTCAACCGCCACAAGCCCTAAGCATGACCCTAACACTGTATCTGGCGCGCGGATATTCTCAGGGTCTAGATCTGCCCGTTCTGTTTCTACTCCTAGAGCGTACAGAGCTCTTCAATCCGCAACGGCCGTTCAGCGTGGGACACCCACATTAGTACCTCCACACCGAGTCTTGATCGGTCACCCTTCTGCTCCCTTATTCGCTCTAGTGTTTGGGCGTACACGCTGTCTAGGTCGACTCCCGTCCTGGCCACCTTTTGCAACATTTTCTTTCTCCTCGCTAATGAGGTCTCGCCTAATATCGCGTCTATGTTTAAGGCGACTAGCAGAAACCTGAGCAGAATATCAGTTAGTGATCTAAATTTGGAATGGAGTTGCTTCTGCTTACATCTCTGAAGCCTTTTCCAACATTATGCTCGTGATATCGCTCTTAAGATCCTCTGTCATCAAGTGTGGATCTCGGGCATCGTCGTCGTCCATTTTTCTGCTTATGTATCTACCGATATCTCCTTGGTTGGGCACGATGTGCATGGTATAGGTTCCTTTCATGAGGTGATTGTCAAGTTCCACTCGGACATAAGGCCTTCCGGTAAGAAATAGCCGCACATTGGATGCATTTTGAATAATTTGTCGTAACGCGCGAAGAAACTCTGATCGATCCTGTGGCCGTAGTTCGTCCACTGCATCGATACAAATGTATACCCGCCTGATGAAACTGACTGTTTTGACCAATAATTTCAACATATCCAGCACTCGAAGACTTTGGCCACCCCCCTTTCTTGACTCGAATGCACTTTTAATTTCGTCTGGGACCCCGGGGGTTCCTACGGCAACCTGCTTGAGCAGACCCCCTATTATGTTTGCCGCCGATTGGTCCTTTTGAGCCTGGTAGTCGCAATAGAAATATAAGACGGCGATATTCTGACCACGAGCTTCCTCAAGAAAAATGTCTATTACTAATGAACTAGATTTCCTCATTAGCACAGTGTATGGTTTCTGCGGAATACTGTTGTACCTTATGTATGTCTTTCCAACCCCTTGGTCCCCATAGCATCGTAAAGTAGGATCGTGTGAACCATCCTGACTCGCGCGCCATGACTTGAACTCATCCCTCCTCAGAACCCATTCCCCAACCCCATCGAGCCGACGGTTTCTCACATCTTGGTGCCTTCTATAGGGTTCGAGTGGTGACAACCAAGTTTGGATCCGCCGAGACTCTTCATTTCCTCCCAAGTTGATGGTGTTATTATAGCTGTTCGACACGTTCCCGACATTGGTATTCGAGCTACCGTGAATACAATTGGTCACGTTATGGCCGGTACTAGTACTCGAGATGCAATGCTGGCAGGCATCACCAGCGGGACTTGGGGCACCGTGTCCAGTATGCAATATTTTCATAGCGGGTAATACTCGGTGATAGGCAGATAGGTTATGATGATAATGCGGTGGTACGGTAGGTTAACTAGATTGGCGCTTGATTCCTTCGAAAGGAGAAAAGCGGGGCATGTGTTCTTGTGGCGGTGTTCGGTGGCTGTTCGAGAGACGGACACTACCCAAAAATTAGCCGAGTGGCTTCTTATGGTATCATACGGTATGATATCTGGTCGGGTATTTATGAGTGAGTAATTAATCTGCCCCCCCAAACCTGATCAATGATCCCACTTACACAATCAAACGGAACCCCTAAAATACTTTAGCGGAGCATGATCGTTTTCGCTTGGCTGTAGTAGGATACAAATTCGCTTTTCTTCTTTCCTTTATGTTAATGATAATGGTGTCCTTGAGGCTCTATCTAGGTCGTGACTTGAGACCGCAAACAAGAGCTTTACAGTTGACTTGAGTCCAAGCTGAATGTAGGTGAGGAAATAGAACTACGTCGACTACGGACTCCTAATCTCGGTTGCTCAAGTATATGTGCGGCCAATATATCATACTCGGTTCTTGCTTGTTGGGGATTGTAGGGAGGTATAGGGCATAAGTATTGTACGGAGGTACAGCCCATAAGTATTGTATATTCCACTAGTAGGGGGGTGATGCACTTGCAGGGAGCTGTTGCGCTAGCAGGGAAGGAATAGCTAATAGGGAATAGTGGCTTGGGGATCTTGGGTACCAGTAAAAAAATTTCACGACTTGGACTTTTGCAACACTTCCAAGCTGTGACCGTTCAACCTCTAAGAATTTATGCTTTCCCTTCTTAATTAATTAAGATATTATCAACTCGAACTCGCACAACATACTTGGGTGTGTAGAAAAGCCTGTCGCACTCAAAGTCTGGTTTGGTTGGTCAAAATTACGTGTGTATAATGCAAATTATGGAGTTGAGGAGTTCATAAATGTTAATAATTCTGAAGGACAAAAGTGTGTCGAACTCTTGAAGCTGTAGCTAGAGTACAGGCTTATCCTTAATACCTGGTGCATTCCCGAGTACTCCATTTATTGCCGAACATGCCTCCCATCTGCAACGCTGAGAACGAAAATGCCGAGCACCCAAAGACTTCAGACCTCACGCGTGATCAGAGAAGAGACTGTCAGCTTGTCCGTTCCCTAGGCTGGAAGTATGAACAGAGTGAGGAGCATACGGGATTTTCCTGGCAGCAAATCCAGTATTGATGTACTTCCCCACCTACCCTAAAAAAGAGACTGGGCCGCCCTCTAGTTCTCAGCCAAGCTCAGATTGAGTATCTTGTTGCCTATGTATGCATGAGTGCTAGAAATTGGCGTCTCTCCTTTCACCAATTGGCACAAGAGTGTGATTTTGGACTTGGGAAGTCAGCTATCAGGTCAGCTGTAATCAAGGAAGGCTTTCACCGGCGGCTAGCTATGAGGAAGCCCCCAATTACCGAACACAATCGCGTAATTAGATTGCAATGGGCTAATGACCATGTCAACTGGTCAATGGAGCAATGGTACTCTATCTTGTGGACTGATGAGACCTGGATAACGGGAGGAAGGCATACAAGGACATGGGTGACTAGGAGACCAGGGGAAGAGTGGGACCCTACTTGTATAGTAGAGAAGCATCAAAGGAAGTGTGGATGGATGTTTTGGGGCTGCTTTCATGGGGAGACTCAGGGTCCAGGAATTTTTTGGGAGAAGGACTGGGGGTCTATTAATTCTGAAAGTTACTGTGCACATACTGTGCCTATTATTCATGAGTATATTGAATTGTGTCATAGGGAGGGAATTTTGTAGTTTTTCCTTGCTTATTTCCTCTCTTCTCCCGGCAATGGGGAGAAGCTGCCTCTACTTATAGACACCGAATGCGCTATTGACATGACTTCTGACATACGTACTCTATTACATCATTGTTCACCACCATGATTACCTTCTTACCACACGACTTGCCCAAAACAGAAAGCGTAGTACCAGTGACGCACCACACCTGTCTGCCTTCCGTGCAAGGTTATCAGGAAGCGAGTGACAACTATCGCAGTAATACAACACTCCCACCCTTCCAGATAACCATCAACTCAAACCAAAAGAAGGTAAAAAGAAAAGATACAAAGATATCGGCAACCTGATTAAAAAACCTGCCAGAGTAGTGGGCGAGGAAAAAGAGTGTCCCGTACAGAAATGATCCCAACACGTCTTCCTTCCTTCAATTCTCCTCTCGTAAGCCCATTCCCTTGACGTGCCGTTGGTGTGTGTCCCGCGGTAGTGGTTTTGTCATAATGTCCGCCGGCATGTCCGTGGTAGGTAAATAGTTAAGTTCAATAAGCCCCTGAGCATAGGCATCTTGAACAAAATGATATTTCACATCGATATGCTTAGTACGGGTGTTGAATCTGGGAGTCTTTGCAAGACAAATGGCTCCTTGACTGTCGGAGAGGACCAGCTGTATGGAGGGTAGGATTGTATTCGCTTTGCTAGTGGTAATTTCGTGATAAAGCCGCCGAAGCCAAATCCCTTCTCGTATGGCTTCAGAACAAGCAACGTACTCAGCTTCAGTTGAAGAGAGTGAGACTAAAGATTGCTTTTTCGATTTCCATGATAGAGCAGCACCAGCCAGAGTGAAGACATATCCAGAGGTTGATTTGCGGTCATTCAAATCTCCGGCAAAGTCAGAATCCGTATAGCCTATCAATTTATTGACACTACCATAGACCAAACCCATTCCAACCGTCTCCTTGAGATACCTAAGAACTCGCTTGGTGGCCAGGAAGTGATCCATCGTAGGTTTTGAGTTAAACTTGCTTAACACTGAAATAGTAAAGGCGAGATCTGGTCGGGTACCGATAGCTATATACATTAAACTGCCTACCAGAGATTGATACTCACGCTGCTCCACCAGCTTATCATCCTCCTTGGCCGGAACCAGCCTTCTCCCAGCTTCCATAGGAGTATAGACTCCATTACAGTCTTGCATGTTGAACCGCTTTAAGACCTTTAGGATAAATTGTGTCTGATGGAGTTTGAGCTGTCCATTAGGTAGCCGGTCAATCTGTAACCCTAAAAACTTTCTCGCAGGCCCCAAATCGCTCATCCGGTAACGGGAATGTAGCAGGTCTTTAACTTGATCAATGCGTTCTCGATGTTTGGCCATCAGTAATAGATCATTGACATAGAGCAGCAGAACAAGCTCCCGATCCGGTGTGAGGTACAGATTCGGATCATTGACTGCTTTCCTAAAGCCTACAGAGAGTAGAAACTCATCTATGTGCTCATACCAGAGTCGTGGTGCTTGCTTAAGACCATAGAGCGCCTTGTTTAGCTTGCAAACTATCATACTCGCAGGTCGGTTGGGATCAAGCCACTCTATACCCTCCGGCATTAACATGTAAATATCATCATTGACAGGGGGATTGAGAAACGCAGTTACCACATCCATGTGGTCAATCTCCTACCCATTCAAAGCTCCAAGAGCAAGCATCATATGGAAACTAACTAACTTGGCCACAGGCGCAAAGGTTTCACCAACATCCGTCTGCTCATATCCTTTTATCACTAATCGCGCTTTAAAACGCCGACTTCCATCTGGGTTCGTCTTCAAAATATATTCCCACTTACATCCGATTGGATGTGCGCCAACTGGAACTGTAGAGCAATAGGTCCAGGTTTTGTTCTCAATAAGAGAGCGGAACTCCGCCCCCATGGCGTCTTTCCAATCGGCATAGCAACTCTGCTCAAGTGCTTCCCGGTAGCTAAGCGGGTCGCACTTGGCTTCATCACTAGCCCCAGACTCAAGCATCGCACTATGTGCTTGAGCCAAGCGACTATGTCGGCCCGAACGGCGCAATACTGGGGCTGGCGGGTTCTCTGGTCTGTCATCACTCACATCTGTAGTGACTCCTGTGCCTTCTCCTTCGGGCAGTGAACTAGAATCTGTAGCTTCTATACTGCGGCCACACTCAACAGTGGTCCGACTAGGGGCATTGACATTGTCTCCCCAAGTATTGGGGGCAACAACTCGGATCACCTCTTCCATGGGTGCAGTCTGAGCATCTCCTACAAGTATGCCATCTGGGATGCAAGATCTTAGTACTTCCAACTGATCCTTAGTGCTAGTACTCTGCCGTTCTCCCATAGTCTCAGCCTCAGAGAAGCGGATATCCGATGCCTGAATTACTCTTTTGCTCTCTGGGTGCGATAGACGCCATAGCTTCACTGTCTCATGCACATACCCAAGAAAAATGCACTTCTTTGCCCTTTCGCCAAACTTTCCTGTCCGCTGAGCCTCAGGAATAAGTTTATATGCAGCGCAGCCAAATCGACGTAGATGTCCAAGCTCAGGTTTGACTCCAAACAGTTTCTCATATGAAGTGAGACTACCGATACTTCTTGAGGGGGATCGTGCATGTAGATACACTGCGGTATTCACCGCTTCAGCCCAAAACTCTTCTTCTAGGCAGGAGTCCAAGAGTAGGGCACGCGCTTTTGTTACTATTGTGCGGATCATTCTCTCACTGACTCCGTTTTTATGCTGAGTGTAGGGCGATGAGGGTTCAAAAGAGATACCTGATCCTCGCAAGATCCCACGAAACAGGCCATTGTTGTATTCACCTTTCCCATTATCACAGCGAAACCTGACTATGGGATACTGAGGAAACCGCCTTTCTACCCGAGCCATAAACTCCTGAAATACAGACACAACCTCACTTGCGGCTTTACTTTGGAGAAAGTAAACCCAGGTTAAGCGGGAAAAGTGATCTATATACAAGATGAAATACCGCGCACCAGAAGCTGACTGTGGGGATATAGGGCCGCATAGATCCGAATGAAGTAATTCAAAGGGCCTAGTAGCCCGCGGAGCAGCCTGTCTCTCAACCTTCCTCTGGTGCTTCGCCTTTATACAAATATCACAGGGAAGTGATCCAGTACTCGTAGTCCCACTATAAGCGGACTGAGGTAGCAGCATCATTAGTGTTTGGTTACTGAGATGCCCTAATCTTTGGTGCCATAAGTCGATAGATCGTAGGCAGGCAGAGTTAGCCTGGACAGGGAGAGTTATAGCATTGACTAGTGTGGTCTTTGCTTTATGCTGTACGAAACGATAAACCCCATCCGCGAGTAAGCCCAACCTACAGTCCTCAAGAAAGCAGACCGAGTTCTTGAAAGTGATCCGGTAGGTTATTGATAGCTAGCTAACCGACAACAGAGATGCCTGAAGTCGTGGAACAAACAATGCCCCAATCGAAATCACTCTCGACGGTAGAGTCAAGTTTATCATACCCGCTGCGATTGCTGGTACTGTTGAATTGTCGCCTAGGTGAACCATAACCGGTTTTAGGAGACGTTTGAAAGTAACAAAGAGTCCTCGATTACGGCAAAGGTGGTGCGAGGCTCCAGAGTCAATAATCCAGTCCATGCCTACTGTTGTATGCCCAATTCTGGCTGCGAGTGCTTGAACTGAAGCATAAGCTGCCCCAGCAGTCTCTGTGTTGCCGCCCTCACTCTTTCTACCTCTCCTTGCTAAGCTTTCTTCCCGTGCCTCTTCAGCCTTCTTCTTTGTATAGCAATTCTCCTGTTTATGCCCTTTCTTATTACAATACCAACAGAGAAGGTTGTTATCTCTGCGTAGGGTTGACTGCCTTCCGCCTCTGCCTCTTCCCCTAAAATGGCCGCGAGGGGTATAGGCACGAGCAGTCAAGGCCTTGGGACTGGTGAGGGTGCCACTCATGTCTGTAGTACGGTAATCAGCTTGTCGTGTATTCAAGGTATCCTCGGTTTCCTTTATTTTCACTATCAATTCATCTACCGTATGCTGACCTAGGAGGATATCGCTAAAGGTATCGAAGGACGCTGGCAGAGTCATGAGCACATGAGAAATGAACGCTGACTCTGTAATAGGCTCTTCCGTTCCAGACAATATATCCCTGAAGTACAGTAAGGTAGATATGTACTCAGCGATC
>Ga0307509_10002515_pt1 | contig 29549 bp, 36 predicted proteins | sample 10_EM_MG_FD_202245 | JGI IMG/M metagenome (GOLD analysis project Ga0307509, IMG submission 202245) | Populus trichocarpa ectomycorrhiza microbial communities from riparian zone in the Pacific Northwest, United States - 10_EM | ecosystem: Host-associated > Plants > Roots > Unclassified | place...
CATACCCAATCGTTTCTGGGGCCACCGTTACGGAATGCCTTTGTTCCAGTGCAGCGGGCCCGGTGGATCTGGAACCTGTCAGTTTCCTGAAAGTCAGCGACTGGAATTTCAAGCTGAGCAAATCCTTCTACAGGGAGTAACCCTAGTTCAGTGGGGTCAGCTGGCAACCACCGGTCATCCGCAGCAGTCTGCCTAGTAAAACGTAGTATCTCCTGCATCATGTCGGAATAATGGATATTGAGGGTTGCGCATAGTTCGGTCAGCGTGCTGGTGTTCTTCATATGGCCTTTAAGAACCCGGCGAGGCGTACTGTGACTTGAAAAAGCCGGCATTTCCATCCCACTATCTTCAGCCACGATCACACCTTTAACTTTCGAAAGTGAGTCAGGTAGTGCATCTTGATGAAGTTGAAGTGGTTCTCACGCCGTATCAAATCCGCCCACCGATCGGACCTTTCAACCCTCTCGTGATCAGCCTGTCGACGGCGATTAGCGACGGTTCTATTGTAGACTTCTTTAGCACGATGAGCCGCCATCAGTTCCCGTAGCTCCCGATCCTGGCGATCTGCTCGGGTGCGAGTAGCCTTCGAGGTACGGAACTCGAGAAAAATGTCCTTTATCAGGTCAAATGTCTGCAGGTAGCTTTCCATGTAGGAAAGTGTATCTAGTGTATGACTCCGATATTGAGTCATGAGAGAGAAATCAACCAGCGCGCTAACACACTTCAAAGCGCTCTTGAAATCATGATACTGAGCACTGTCCGGATTTCGCAATGCGGACGCCAATACAGCTGAAATACAACGGCCGAGATTGTGCATCTCCTTTCCCTGCTATTGTGTGATTTCGCAATAGGCCTTTTTCAGTATGCTGAATCCGGAGTAAGGACGAATTTCTTTCCAAGCATCATCGAACGCCTGTTGTCGTTTATGCTTTTTCAGGAATCCTTGCACCCACTCCATCATATGTTTGAATAAGCCAAGGTAGATGTTGTGCAAGAGGTCCGGCTTGTGTAGGTCCGCAGGGCTTACGCGATCCAGTCCAATGAATACATTGTTTCCTATTTTGATGCCCAACCGCTGTAAATATTCTGCAATGCCGGCCGCTTCTGCCGGCTCATGCCTCAAGGCTTTCTCCCTAGATCTCATGTAGTCGCGGGTCTCATATATCCGCCGCGGATCCCCAACGAGCTCCTCGCACGGAGCCTCACACTTTGGGCATAACTTACTGCCTATTCTTTGCAAGGCTCCATGCTCAGCATGATCTGCGATCCAGGCCGACAAAATGGGAAAACAAAGGCGTGTTTTGCCATCTGCACAATCCATTACCGTTTCTTCTTGGGCAACCGGCTGTAATGGTGCCAGGACAGGATCGCAGACAGCCCGCAGGGTATCCGCATTTGTCTGCTGCTGGGCTTTGTTGGCACGGGCTGATTCGCCAGTGAACTTTGGGGGTACTGGAAGCAATGCCAGAAGCAAGATTGGCATCTTGGCAGGGCTGTTTCTTGTCCGCGAAAGGATATTGCCGATCGTCATGTATACTGGCCAGGCTTTCTTATCTCCTAAGAAATTGGTAAGCTGTGTCTGGTCAGACAATCCGATAATGGGAACCACTGTTGACCGCGCGGGCAAAGCTTTCTACGAAGGAACGGAATGGGCTGTTAGCACAGGAAACATCTCTCCCAAGACCTGTCAAGACCAATCTCATACCTGTATATCCCACCAGCAGTCCGCCGTATGCATCTCGGAATATAATCGCTCCCCACCCAAATCATATTCTCAAATAGGTGCGTAAACTATATCCGAGCTATACACGACCTGGCAAATCAGGTAGCGGACACAGTCAGTAATATTTCGATAATAGAAAGTTGTTGCATGTCGACCATCATCAATACTGGCTTCCGCCCACACCAAGTATTCACGAAATGGGTCCAGTACGTCGAGGTATTGTCGCAAGGTATAGGCAGACCGGAATGATCTACTATCCGTATCGCCCAAACCTTGGGCAAAATCCGCGTCGATATGCGACTTGGCTACCTTGCTCCGGACAAACCAGCTCGCCAAATTAAAGTCGTCTTCAGATGAGAAAGAGCTCCAAGGGTCATCGGTCATGGCCTTGTTGAGCTCGGTATAGCCAGCAACTTCGCCGAGAGGTCTGCCGGCACCCGGAATAGTTTCTTGACCCGAAGGGCGCGCCCGGACTGGTCGGTGGGAGACGTCTTCTATGTCTGAATCGTTGGGCATATCATCTATCTCACCACTTGCTGTATGGATACCGGCGATCTCGAGCCTGGGATCAGATTCGTAGTCTGAGTCGGTCATGTTTTCAAGTTCATCACGAACAAAAGTAGGTCGTGCCATGGAGGAGGCCGTGTCCGCAATCGCATTGAGGGATAGAACGATATCAAGATGCATTGTGTTAAGGTGTTTTTCGTATGCAGCGGGTTGTTGATAACGTCACCTGCAATAAGAACACTTTGTTGTCTTGGAGGTCATCGTGTGTGGTGTTTGTTTGTTTCTCTTTCAAGTAGTCTGGCGAATGCGTCAGCCGATGGGCAAACGGACTGCAGCGGACTTAGTATCTTTCAAAGTGAAAGGTAGGTTTCTTGCAAGGGGTAAATCGGGAAACTTCAGGTTTGTTTAGTCGGATAACAAACAGGTCAGAACATTCAAGCTACCAACAGGTATTCACAGTTTAACTTGTGAAACCTATTCTTTGTTAAGAGGATACTAACCCTACGGGATTGTGGGCAGACTGAAAAGGTTTGGAAGCATCTTGGCTTGCGGGTCGCGGCTCGCATGCGGCTCCGTTGCGGCTTAAAACCTTATCTGAAGCCTATCTAGGATATGTCTTTGTGCCTGGATCACATGACTTTTCAAGATATCCATATTCAAGTTTGTACAGGGTACAATCCTACGAACCCCACTAAAACCGTCCTCGTGCGGCCTATATAAGCTCTCTCTTTCCCCCCTCTCCATCTTCTCTCCACAACCCTTTCTCAAATCACAATCACATCTTCGATCCGCCAGCCCATCCTAACAAGACCCACGGAGCTCAGCACAACCTCTTACTCGTCCGCAGCACCACTAGTATATCCTCACCTCATTTCAGATTTACCTATCAGGGTTTCCCTAAGCAATAACCTTCTCTTGCAGCCGTTTACCATCAGCAGAACTCCCTTTACCATCCGCTAGGCCCGCTCTATTTCCATTTTCGGCTCTTCCACAATCCTTCATCCTCAAACGTACCAGCATCTGCTAGCGGTCATTTTTCATCCACTCAGGCACCTTTTTTGTTTAAAAAAAGCCTCTTTCCGATCCAGCAACCAACCCCTGCCCCGACGAGTATTACAATGGCAGCCTCGAAGGTTGGCCTCACTTTTGAAAAATCGGAGGCCTTTAAAAACACCAGTGATGTTAACTGGTGCAAGCACATTTGTGGCTTCCCCCACCTACGAACCTATGGTCAGGAGTATAAAGCATGGCGAAATGCTATGAAACGTAAGATGGAGCAAGACAGGATCCAGGGGTGAAAGCAGAGTACAGCCGCGCAATGGGCGGCCATCCAGGCATATGCTATTACCCTCCAGCCTGTTAGCCAGAGGTTGGGACTCTGGCAGGCTAATAACCTCCGTGGTGAACGTTTTACCGAATGCCTTGACTTTTTGCTAAAGGACATAGCAAAAAAACAGCAGCGTATCTTAACAGACATGTCGAAAGTGCAGCCTGTTGCCGCTATTGCGGTTGCGGACCCTGCCCCCGCCAGAAATGATCCTGAGTTAGCCCCAAGCGTCCGCATTAATGTACCATATATCCTAATACAGCTCCTGCAGGTCTCGCCGGTCCGCACTCTGTCCGTCTCTGGGTGGATCGGCCATCCGAAGTCCACCCAAGCAGCCCACTTCCTGTCGGAATGGACAAAATCCAGTGGCAAACCCACGAACATGTTTACTGGATGGAGCTAACTGAGCCCACCCTTGCGAACCTGCTTGCAGGCATAGACAGAATCTTGTCACATGGATTTGGATATCGTATACTCGTTGGTGCAACGGGACAGAGTACATGTTTGCTGCGAGACAATCCTGAGGAGCCTTTGCCGCTCACTGAAATGATCCGAATCACAAATAGCAGACGTGTCCGCATATGGTGGTCCTTGAATCTGCCAAGCGAACCAATGGATCTGCTCTTCAGTGCCCATCGCAGCACCAATACGGAAGATAGCACCCCTGCTCCTGGTGACCTCCGGTTTGACCCACGCGATAATCGGGGCACCCCTTCAGATGAGGAGTGGCCCAGTGGCCATGAGGAGCCGAACTCTGCCGGCCACCAGCCAGAGTCGTCCGCTGTGGCCGCAAAGAGATCTCCCTCATTGAGGACAACCAGGAGCGGTAATACCACAAAAAAGACTGGGCGAACACACCGCATCAATTGGGCGGAGGTTGGCGAATCAGAGCCAGAGTCCGATGTCGCTGCTGATCCGGGCCTCGATTTGGCAAGCGGGGCGATCCCGGCCCCAGATTCTGGCCCTACATCATCTCCTGGTAAGCAAGCTTCTGTCCCTTGTGCTAACTTGGGCACTCCTGTTTGGAGTTCTAGTAGACAAAGAGGACAGGCGACTGACCTAAAGAAAGCACCTCTGACGCCAGCAAATAACAGTGGTAAACGCAACCTGGCGGTCATGCCAGAGGCTGATGAGCCATACAGTTCAGATGATAGTCCGAAACCCCAGCAGAAGGTGGCCCGCCAGGTGGGGGCAATTGATGCCGGCATTGAGGTTCAACCGGACAAACTTGATGGGGAGCTTAATCTGAGTCCGCAACCTGCTGACAGGCCTGGTCCGCCAAACAGTCCTCCGCCGTTGACTCCCAATCCGGGCCATGCGTCGTCTCCCTCTGAGCATGCAGAGACCAGAAGGTCCGCCGAGCATCTTTTGATGCTGGCCTCAGGGGGCGAGCAGCCTGTCAACACATTGGCGACCCAAGTTGGTATGCCCTGCAGAATCCATTCCCCCTCTGATCCGGCTACAAGGGATATGTCTGCGGATATTCCAGCAGCTGGAGAAGCCGAACGAGAATTAAGCCCGGCCGCAGACTCCCCAACGGACCCAAGTGCATACTCTACACCTGGTAAGTTCGGTATGACTACCAGGTTTTTCATCCATTCTGTTGGCAAGGTCTACCGTAGTACGGCTGGCAGAAACGGGCGTTGGGAGCCCGCTCAAGTCTGTTTCTGTCCTGGCTCACTAGCTCTGCCAACAAAGCTCTCGTGCCCCGACCAATGTGGCTAATGTCTAGCTAGCAGAGGGTGCAGGTCCATTTCAAGCAATTTACAGGTTCTAGGCCGCAATGGACCCTTCAAGCTTTCTTTTTCGTATTTTATATTTGGTGTTTTCATTTTTGTTTCTAGAGTTTGTGTTTTTCTCGCTGTTTCCTGACTATTTCTGTTTAGATTAGCCCACTACGTCTGGGCTCACCTGCTCAGTACACTTAATTTAGACCTGCGACCATCTCCTGCAGACATTTCCTTGGGTGTTTTTCATTTGGAGTTTAGCCTTTAGAGTTTTGCGAGCTATCCTTGCATTTTTTCCCTCACATATCTTGTTTGGACTAGCCCGCTGCGGTTGCCCAAACCCAATGTAGTCTACGGACACTCGCTATTTTTTGTTTACTGGGTCAGCTCCCGGGACCTGCTCTTGGAATCTTCGCAAATCATTCTTGTTCTTTTCCAGCTCTTTTTCGTCTGGAATATGTTTTCTCTTCAGGCTTTAGAGATTTGCTCTTTGGATTTGTGCGGATCATACTTATTGTTTTCTAGCTCGTTTTTCATTCGGGGTTGCCCCTTTCATCGCTGTTCCTATCCTAGCTTTACACCTTATATCCCATCTGTTGAGCCTTAGCGGCAGCTTTCGCTTTCTGAGATTCGCGTCCCGGCTCCAAGCCCTAGCCTTACCCACATTTGTTACCGTCTGCTTGGCAGACCTACTCAAACTAGATTAGTCCGTAAATACTGATAAACCTTTTTTCATCACCCTCAAGAATATCAAGTACCAAACACTCGTGTTGCCCCAGTGAAATAGCGGCGCGGCCAAGTTGAAGCTGGACGCTTCGGGTGCAAATTCCTATATCAGGTATGAAGTTGCAATTTGGACAAGCGGGTGTCTGCCGACACTAGTAAACATACAAGCGAGTGATGAACTATGAACGTTCTTAGTTCATAAGGAATCCGCACGGACCATTTCTATCTTCCAAGTTCACACCCCATATTGTGCCCTTAGCTACATACCAATAGAGGCTTCCTGACACTACCTACTCCCCAACATTATACACAACAATTCTATTCTATCACTATCTACCTGCATACTATGTCACAACAGCAGCGGCGGGTTATGATGGACCGAACACGTTCATCGAGGCAGGAAAAGCAAAGGCGAAGAGAGGTTCTCCGTGGACGTTTCCGGAGATCTGGGTCCAGGGATAGATTAACTATAATACCATCACCCAGTGTTGAGTCTGTTACGGCTGGGTCCGCTGTAGGTAGGAGGAGGGATGGCGTGCTGGAGCTGGCTTCTTCACGACTCGAGGTACCAGAGCCTGTCCTTAACCACCGGCAGCAGGTCTTGGAGTAGGCGAATTAGAGTCGGGACTCTAATGATCGGGAATATGAGGGCAATAATGGCCAGAGTGAGGAGAGTGAGGAGAGCAAGGAGGAGAACGAGTTAAGCCAGCATGGGGACGATACAGATCATCAATCAGCCTAGGGAGCGCAGAGACCAATTGGGCGTGAGTTCCTTAGCTCGCAGCGCTCGATACTGACAATCACCCCTGGGAATACCCAGAGTGCCAGCAGGATGATTAGTTACCCCGGACGGAGAACACCTGCCCCAGTAAGCGTTAGCCAAAACGGTTATACATCTGCAATTCCCTCCCGTTCCCCCACAGTCTTAAATCTACTTGCGACGCCGGCGATAACCCAAGTCACCCAGATCCAGCAATGCTGGAATTGGATAGCGGAGAAGGACACCAGGCCAGCAGCAGGCGAAATATGGCCACAGGGCTTGAGCGTAGCATTCTGGCCAGAGCCCGTGGTCTGATGTGGGACTGGACGATCATTGTCAATCCGTTTCCGGACCGAATTACCCTGACCGAAGAAGTGCCCACATGTTGGAGCGAGGCCCGGACCCAATTAGGCTTTCCCGACTTTGCTGATGCTACTCCGACCTCAAATGACCAGGTAAGTTACCCTTAATCGATAACTGGCTTCCCATCCCAGACTAAATGGAGTTGCCACTAGTCACTGATTTGCAGATGTGGGCACAGCACAGCAGATGCCGATCGCAGTATCTGCATACAGTAAAGAAGGCTATAACAGAACTCTATAAGCTTAATAGTGAAAATCCTACAGCCTGCGCACGAAGAGTGGAATACCTACTGGAGGAGGATAGGTTCATTTGCCCGCCTGGCAGCTATAAGGTATCTGTTTCACATTTGTCGGAATTGTTTCTAATCGTAGTGAGACTAAATCAATCTGATCCGGCGGACAGCCAATCTCTCTTAGATTGGTAGCACCAGAGATTCCGGGCGCGATATTTCCTCAATATTACGCTGGCCCAAAAAGGAAAGGCATAACAGATAAGGGTTTCCTAGATAAGATTGATGACCTGTTTATCTGTCTTACCGCGGCCATATTATGTGATTCACTGAGATGTTGGCGGACTGGCATCTTCATCGATAATGTGGCTTTCACACGGGCCAGTTCCGGGGGTAAGATAAACTATGCGTACTGGCAGGTTTCAAAAGTGTCCGGATCCTCCAACTGCCCCGGCATTCCGATAGTTTTGAAAACCGCCTGTACTCGAATGGTGTGAAAGGTCAGCTAATGGATAGATAGCCCTGCTTGAACGTCAGACACGATCATGGGGCAAAACAGCAAGAGTTTGGCAGAGTCGAATAATCCGGCGGATAAGGACGATATTGGAGGCTAAAATCGCAAAGGAGCGGGGAAAGCGGGTCAAGAGGCCGGTGGGATATAACAATGATGAGGACGCATTAAGGCGGGAGTTTGGCAGTGATACAGAGCAGGATGAATTAAAGACGGCTGGCCGCCGCGCGGATTCAGGAAGACACAGTCAGCGCGGGCCGCAGCGAGAACATGGGGCAAATCTGGGAGCACTGGTTGGTGCAGTGCAGTTCCGAGAACCTAGGGACACGGAATCGCAGGTTGAAGAAACCGATTGAGAGGATAGGGAGAATGGTTTTATCACCACTCGCTAATCGTGTATATATATGTAATAAAATCAAGTTGGATTACCCGTGCTAAAAGGGTCAGGAATAATCAAACAATAGTAGGGTACAGGCCAGGCCAGTGTGCAGGAAAGGAATGAGAACGAACTGGGTGGATAGTTATAAGCCGTGCAAGCATGAGTAAGTCATCTAGTGGGCAATTGTAGGTTCGGTAGGCATGGGAATATGTCGGGGGATGGTTATAAACTGGGCAGGCTTGGTTAAGTAGTCTAGCGGGCAGTTGTGGGTGAAGAGGCACGGGAATGTGTCTGGAGGACTGTTAGAAGCCAGGGAAGCCGGTGGGAGCCCACGAGCAGACAGCAAGAGTCCGGGGGCGGACGGCGAGAGGAGTGGGGCGAACAAGATGGGATGTGGAGAGCTGAGGAAAGAGCCTAGCGAAAGGGCAAGGGGGTGGGGGACGTCAGCCGGATATGGGAGAATACAAGGTGGGATCAGAGGGAGGAGCAAGGGCTGAGGGTGTTGGGAGGAAATAGGGTGAAAAAATAAAGACTGGAAAATGTTCGCTGGATATTCGAGAAGACGGAGGAAATCCGGCTGTGGGGGAGAAACAGAGATGATGTTGGACGGGTTCCGGGTGAGAAACGGATTCAGAGAGAGGCTAGTGACAAAGTTAAAGCAGAGAGTGTATCATGGGAGGAAAGCTGGCGGGCCGGCGTGTCTGGGGCGGGGGCCGGGATGTGAGAGGTGGCGGTTGAAAGGTATCCGCAGAACGGCAGCATGGGAACGTGGACTTTAGGCGTGAAGGGAGGCAGAGGCTGGGCGCTGGAGGGAGGGTTTCTGGGGGGGGGGGTCAAATGTGTCAGGACGCAAAAGGGCGGCCTCCAATGCATCCAGACACTGCCTGTAGCGTCCAGACGCATTGGAGGCGGCCCTTTCACTTCCGGACGGAATAAATCCAGGTGGACGCACCCAGAACTCGAGTTTACGTTATAAGCCTCTGGAAAGTCCCGCGCACAGGGTGAGCGGAGAGAGATGGGGCGCAAGATGACCTTTTATGCTGATGAACCCCCAGGTATACATCTCTGATCGGAGAGGAGGATTCAGATCCGAGTAGGCTATAGGATCTCGGTGAGTTTTCTTTGTCTCTTTCTTATATGTATGATTGTTCTACATTAAAAGCAATGGGAAACGTGTAATGAAGGGTCTAAAGGAGTACAGAAGAGCAGGGGTGACTATGGAAGACTGTTGTTAAATGTGATGATTGATGGAAGGAGAGGACTCGGTGGATGGAAGGAAGATATCTTAGTTTTTTCAAATATACTTTTGTTTTCCCAGTTAGTTGAGTTAGTAAGCATCATGAGAGAGTGGGTGAATGTATTGTTAAAGAAAGAAAAATTTTCCCTGCTTTTGTGCAATCTTTTACTCTTGCTCTTTCCCTTTGCATTTATTGTTTCATTTCATACCTGGTCACTCACCATCATTATTTGCCTTCCAACCATAGACAATTTGTAAAAACTTCCAACAGGTACACCAATCCTGCCTGCTAAATTCAACCTCTTTTTCTGAAAAATAACTGAAATAATATATGTATAGCTAATAGTATCCAAGTTTATGCATAGCTGATAGAGTTAATATAATAAGTAGCATGCAAGAATTTCAAAATATATCCCACTGTACTTTCATGCAAAATACTTGTAAAACTTGCCAGAGTTGCTTCAAGTAATCTATTTTGTTATAGAATGTCATCTTTCAGGATTATAAACTCTCAGAAAACTGAATAAATTGCCAATATGCCAGTGTGGAATGAGTTAGAAGCATATAAAGAAATTTCCAATACTGAGGAATTAAGTCTTCTAATTTACTGAGCATAACAGGTTTTGTAAAGCATAGACATTTCAAAATAGAATGTAATTTAGTCTCTTTTGAAAAGCTTTTGATTTTATACTATAAACTAAAGTTTTATAAAATAACTCAGAAAGTGAGAAATATTATATTAGCAGATAGTACTTAAATGATTGACTTGTGTTTAGCTTTCTGCTCTTAGAAAGAATCTACTAGCATTATATTCTATAAAATATATCTGTAAAGAATTCAGATATTGGTTCAGAGCAGAAAGGTGTAGTATATATATAGTATATAAGAAAAAAAGCTGTTAGCTACTAGTTGATATTCTTGGAAAAGCAATAACCTCTATTTATAAATATCTCTGAGATATGTCCACTGCTCAATATAGCAGTACTAGCCCAATCTGCAGGGAAAGTAATAGACGTGACTAATATATACCTAAATGAATAACTTAAATCCAGTTTCCTCATATTAGAAAGTACATACCATCATAGATATGAACCATCATAAAAAGGTTAAAATATTGGTTGAGAGAAGGTAGGCATGTCTATGAACATGTGAGAAAAGAAGTTGTTTGTTAGTAGAAGTTCTGTGTGAAGGGATAGTCTGTATGCCTAGACATGTCTGAAGAGTGTTTGTTGTTCGATGTAGAGGTAAGATGTACAGAGAAAGGAACGCAACTGACACCAGATTCAGTTCCTGGTGGCCACTCGCACAGTGGGCCTACTATCTCACAAACACCGGGAAAAAACCGGTCACCCTCAGCAGGGTCACAGTCCCACTCCCGGGCCCACCAGTATACCCTAACCTGACATACCACGACAAGGGAACTCAATCACAGATAACCGCCCTGCCCCAGGGCTCTTGGTAGTCCCCCACTGGGCCCTGTGGGCCTACGGACGGTTGAGAACACTGCAAGAGGTATCTAGGCCAAAAGGCTAAGGGTCTAATAAAGTGAGGAAACCTATCTTAAGGCCCGTTCGGGAGGCGGATAAACCCCTGACCAAGGGTAGGAACTCGTGGCTTGTACAGATCCTATCCTTTTGGACATAGTATTAGGTATCACAACAAACCAAAGTTACTGTAGTTAGAGTATTTAGAAACTTGACAATAACCTAAAAACTGAGGTCCCAAATTCCACCCCGGGGGGTAAAAACTGAGTAGACTCCTCATTCGTCCCTTCAAAGTTATAAGTGTTAGTATCCACATTGCCGACCAGCCAACCACTGATCTAAGTAATAGCAGTGATAAGAATTGAAGAGGAGGCCCTCACTCAGTTTTCCGTCTCCGAAACACCCTCCAAGATCCATTCAAACCATAGCTTGCCTCTCTGTCTGGCATGGCTCCTAGTGAGCCCAAACTTTTGAAACCCCCGCGTGATCGGGTTTCACCCCACAGGACCTTAATTTTCCCCCTCCTTTGAGGACCGAACCTAGCCAACTGGGAATATATATAATACGCAGCACACCACTAGATACGCTTGCAGCGCCGAGACCTTCCCTCAATCTTCTACTCATGCAATCTACATAAGAAAGATATCCGTGGCCAACAGATCTAGTACGGGACGAACTTCACCATTCCTAATGCCATTCCCTCCCTGTTTCCCAAGAAGAAACAAAAGCAATCACATTGGAAAAGCCCGGTTCCCGCCATCCTTTACCAAGGCTCTCACAATATCACCTCTACTCTCTCTTCCCTCCCTTCATTTACTACGCTATCTTTTCTTATGTTATCTCAAAAAAAAACAGAAAACATTCCGTCATCACAGATCACTCGACATCCAATTACCTCTCCTACTCTGAGCGCTGCGAGACCGCCGTCGTCAGCCAACCACTTCAGAAACACAGCTAGTAGGCTCCCCACTAACTCTAGAAGAGCGGAGATATAGACCTCAACCTAGCCGTGATTTTGGATCCTGCCCTTTGATGCCAACTCACCAAGCTCAGCCTACTTGAACAACTCAAATCCCAGGTAACCCAACACACCTCGAATTGTGTTGGTAGGGGCGGTAAGGGTAATAGTTGTATATATTGCAAGTGCTGTATTAATATTAATATTATTGTTATTACTCTTAGTGCGGCAATCTCGGAACTGAAAATGCATCATCAAAAATCCCGTCTACCAGTCACCCTCTTAGGGCGGGGGAAATGTAAGGGATGTTTCTTTCGGGATACAAATATAAGGCAGACATGCTGTCCTCCATGCTGCCATGCGGTTTAAGTATGATGGGCATCATACTTCACTTGCGTAATGGGATATTCCGTTGACCCAGCTGGATAGCATATCAAGAAAGTATCATACCTGCGCCGCACATCTCAGCTCATCAAAGTGAAGGTGGCCTGAATCGCGCGTGCAACTCAGGATAGATTTACTATTTTCTGCGGGGTCCTTTTCTCCCTCCTACTAAGGGGAGCTTTCTGAAATGGAATGGGTGCGAAGCTCAGTTAATCTTGTAAATATTATAGTCACAAACTAAGTTGCCCAATATCCTGGTACTGTGGCGAGAGTATAAATTAACGGCTTCAAATAATCGGTGACTTAATTACTTAGATAAGGTGTGTGCTATAACCACTCAGATAGTATTGAGTCAAGTCCTATACAAGTACCAGGCAATATGATTTCGTACAAAGTGTGGATAGCAGGGATGTCTAAGACATCAAAGTTCGTTGCCTTGGAAATCATAGCAATATGTTGCCTCACCGACCTGTGTTCGGTGTTTTTGCTCTTCTTACCACCACCTTAGGACTTTACAGTGCGTTGCAAAAAGCTATGGAATCAATTTCGTACTTGGCACCTTCCTTTTGAGTGTGTGACCCCTGTACCCAAGATTGGTACCACCACAACCATTACAACAACCCCAACCATGGCCAGAACCAGCCAAATGACTCGAATGTCCCCAGAAAAAGAGAGCAATAAGGCAAAAAATGACGGTCCTAGGATTCGCTTATGATTAGGCAAGCAAGCAGAAACTACAACATCAACAAAAGCAGCAAATATACCTAAACCGACGCGTAAGAGGCAAAAGATCGACAGCAAAGAGGCACCTAAGGCCACCACCCCAATCCCTACATTTCGCGTCAACCAATGTGTCTACCTGAACAAGGTTCATGAGATTTGGACAGATACATCAATTAGTACCAGTTTTGACTACTTTGAGTTTTTAAAAGCTGCTATTGATGCTGTTCGGGAATATGCAGAGCCGAGATCGCTCCATATGAAGTCTGTGGAAGCTGTCATCCATTCAGATGGAAAGCTGGCGAAAGATGGGGCGATAAAGATGAAACTGAATATGTTTCGTCAGGGAAAGTTGAAAAAGTCATGGGAGGAGTTGATAAAAATTACTGTTGATTTGATTGATAGTAAAAGGATAGGGGTGTTTGTTGAGATAAAGGTTTATTTTACCGGGGAAAGAGTACAAGAGGAAGAAGAGGATCAGAGTACGGAAAGTGGAGATGAGGAGGAAGGAAAAGAGCTTGATATACCTCAAGTATCAAGTGAAGTACGCGTGGTGGCTGCTGGACAAGGGAAGAAAAGAAAGGTAAGATCACTGAAAATATTATTACTTATAAGAAAATATAATACAATACTAATATATAATGTCAGACTCCAACCGACAAAATGCTAGAGGACGCTGCTATGAGAGCAGAAATCCTAACGCGTGGATCAATAACTAAGTGGCTAGATCCATTAATGTTTGAGAATAGATGCGAGGAACCTACCTGTCCTAACAACCAAAATCGAAGTGGAATGTGCTACGTGCAAAGTAGTATTCATTTCATTCTGGAGCCTGTGGATATTCGACACTGGGCTGAAGCTATAGAGTCTGGTTTAGCTACGATACATGCTGTTCCTTGTTCACTAAAGCTTCGTCGTGCAAGGGATAAAAAAAAGAGAAATACGAATTCCGCTCATATTAGTCAATCAACAACCTCTGATTCACCAACTATCACAGCAGCAACCTCACATCCTCTCACTTCTCCTTACTTTCCTCCACCATCAAATCCCTCTGTTGTGGTACTTCCACCTTCTCTACCGGCACCACCAGCTCCACCACCCTCAATCTTTCATATGCCAATTAGCATGCCTCCTTCGTTTGCCCCTCCTTCGGCTTACATACAACCGCCTCCTTTATTACTTCCCCCCACATCTCCCACTCCCGTTCCCGTACCAGTGTCTCCAGTACCACCAGTACCACCAGCGCAATGAGTAACACCACCCCCTACTCACCATCGTCCCATCTTACCTTCTTTTTGCCGTCTTCCCCAATCGCTCCGGACTACGCGATCGATCCGCTCGTTCTCCTCCAGGAGTTTCTCACCTGGTATAAAGGCCAAGCTCCATCCCTAGCTAATGCTATTGATGCTGCTGGGTTAGTTTTGGAAGAACGGCAGGAGGATATTGAAGGGGTAGGGAAAATGACAAATGAGGAGTGGGTTGATATGGGAGTTACAATTGGTTTGGGCAAAAGATTACGGGGTTCTGTAAAGCGGTTTCTTCGTTCACGGTAATTGTATATTAATTTATATATTGGTTGTTTGATTTTATCTTGTTTATATTTGTTTTCTTTTTCTTTTTGCTTCTAGTTTAAGATCGTGTACAAGTATATTTATATTTTATTTGTTTATTTGTTTGTTTGTTTATTGCTATATATTTACTTATACAAGAGTTGTTTGTTAAAAATTAGCTGAATTTTACGCGTCTCTTTTATTATTTATACATTAAACTAATTTATAATATTATATTTAATACTTAATCAATAAAGTTGAACTTTTACACGTCAATTAATTACAATATGTGCTGATTGAAAGTGATTCCCTGCCCGGTCTGCCATCTGTCTTATTCCCAACTCTATATAACCACCAAAATCCTCAATGTATAGTGGAACCAAACTTCGAGTCCGCTTCATCCATTTCTTATGCTCAGCAAAGGATTCCTCGATAGGGTTATAATCTGGAGAATACGGTGGAAGAAACTCCAACCGTACCCCATAATCCTCACACATTCCTCTCAACTCTTCGGAACGGTGAATTGGTGCATTATCCATAACTAAAACTGAGTTCCTTCCTGGATATGGATTTGTCAATTGTAATACCTATATTTTAATTAGTATATTATAATAAAAAAGTAAATAATAAGGAAGTCTAATTCATACTTACACGCTCCGCAATAAATCTATTAAAGGTTGCTGCTGTATATGATCCATGATGAATTTCCCAAGCAATATATCCATCGAGTGTATAGGAAGGCAAAATTGACCACCGCATCGACTTCTTCACAGGAACAAAATGTTCAGCAGATATGCCTATTGGTGCCCATCCTCGCTTTCTGTCTGCTGAGTGCTCATTTGCAGCTGATTCATCAACAAACATAATCCACTCTGGCTCCCAAGCCGTCAATCGAGCAAGCCAATCTGCACGTAAAACCGCGTTTCTTTCTGCTGCGAGACGTCGTAACACCTTCCAGGATATCTTTTCCCGTTTCAAAACCCGCGAAATTGTTGAATCACTAACTTGTACCATATACTGCTGGTATAACCATATGCCCATCTCATCAAAATACATATCTGGTTCCTTGAATATTTGCTGCTTCAAGGACTAAAACTTTGTAAATAATATGCTATTAATAAGAAACTATTGCAACTTACTTCTATCATTTCACTGCTCAGCTTTAGTGGTCAACCACGGGTTTCGGAAGGTGGTGGGTCAGGGGAGCCGTGATGCTGAAGATTGGATCGAATACGCATAATGTTCGAGTAACTTGTTGGAATAATTGATGCAAGATATTGAGGATTCGTTTGAGCTTCCAGATGTACTCTAATTCTCATCTTTTGCCATGCTGTAAGTGCCTTGCCCATTTGTGCTGTATTGATGGCGATTCTCCTGAAATGGTTGTTGCCGTTCCCCTTATTGTTGTACAGTTACTGCAGTTGCATCCAAGATAGGGTCTACGGTTGCTACAGTACTGTCCAGTAAATCCGGCATGGATTCCATAGCTTTCTGCAACGCACTGTACTTGGCAACCCTTGTACGAAAACATCATGCCTGGCACTTGTAGTATCATTACCATAAAAGTTCGCTCAGGTGTGCTGAATTACGAACTACGCTCCAGAATGCCTTGCTCAAAGACACCCCATGGCGTTAGGAGTAAGGGAGATATCGCCTCCATCAAGTGAACCCCACTCAATGGGATATAAATATCAACTTTTTATCCCTACAAGTGTGATAGATTAACCGACCAACCGGTTACATGAACTACCGGTACTATCAAGTCTAACTCAGCACTCCCCGCCTTACGTCACTTCTTCTTCTTCCCGCCAGTCTTATCGCTGACAACAACAAGCTTGCCCACGACCCCCTTCTTCTCCAGAAACTCCACAACAGCCTTCTGGTGGCTCCCCTGGAGCACAACCTCCATAATTGGAGTTTTAGGACTACTCCCATTCAGCAATCCAACACTCGCGCTCCCCGCACAAGCCCTCTGCAATACCTCCGCCGCGCCCTTGGCATCTATCCCAAACGGCTCCAATCCACTAACCTTCGTCACAGTCTTCTTGCCTTGTCGCGATTCCATTATGATAGAGACTTTCGGTGGCGCGCCGGATTTGGGCTTACTCGATTCATCAGCGGAGGGGTGCAGGACGCGATAGTATGGTGAGCAGGCCTTTAAGAGCTTCTCCCCGAGGTAGTCGCGCTTTGTCACGCCGGTTCTGAGCGCTTCCCGGTCCTCGGGGAGGTTCGGGTTTAGGAGGATGCTGGAAATACTGAGATCGGTCTTTACGACGCGTTTATTTGTAGTGCTTATTAGGTTTTCTTTCTCAAGGTATTTACCCATAATAGCTTTCACTTCGGCCGAGGTGTAGCAGTCTTTTGTTCTAGTCTTTCTGTTAGCGAGCATTTCGCTTGCGGGGGGCTAAACAGGCGGAGGACATACCCTGCTCCCACCTGGTGGAATATAGCGGTGGCTTTCCCATTTGGTTTGAAGAGCTCTACTACTCTTATTGGGCAAGGAGCAGTGGATCCACTCGTAGGTCCGATACTAGTCTCTTTCTTAGGCTCTTTGGGCGGAACGGGGAGAGCATACGGGGTGAAATCTTTGACTTCATCGCGGTCCCAGTCCACATCCATCACCACTACCTCCCCTCCGTTCCTAGTTTTAACCTTGATATACCCCTCCTTATCCAGCAGTTTCAGAAACTTTGCAGCATTCTTGTAGCTAGATCTCTTCATCTGTAAGGACGGATGGGGAGCGGTATTCTGCAGAAGGTTGTGTGGAGGAAAGCTTGATGCTGGTGGGAGATAGGGCAATACGAGTGTGGATATAAACTGCGAAGAAGTGAGTGGGAAACCCAACGAAGTGAACCTTCCGGTGTCGAAATGATCAAACAATCCAAACATTGCTGCCGCATGGAACGCTTCATCAATTTCTAGATATTGGTTAGCACCCAGCTCCAAACAAACAAACGGCCGACTCAAACGGGGCAAACCTTTCACTGAAAGCTCCCTAACATCCTCCTGCCCATCATCCGTATCACCATTACCAACTCCCATCTCCTTCCCTTTCTCTTTCCCACCGACATCTTCCAAACTCACCCCACCAATCCCCTCCTCCAAATCCTCAACCCCATCCTTATCCCCCAACCGCTCAGGAATCACCCCCTCACCCCCCAACTTCCAAATCTCATCACCAACCCAATGCAAAACCCTCACCGCCTTCCCCTTCTCCCCTACAACCACCCCGAGCGCACTAACATCCACCTCGCAAACCCCCACAACAACCGGCACTCCCGGCCTCTCCAAACTCGCAATCCCCACAATCTTCCCGGCCTTCGCTCCTTCCGGAAACGGCCCAACAAGCCCCGGAATCATCAAATCCGCACCATCGTACAATCTTTCCATCACCGGTGCGTGCGTACGCACCACCGGCACAATACCGGGGTTCCGCCAGAGGGAGTACACAGTGGGAAACATCTCCTCAGAGCCCATCTTTACCCACAGCGGGAGTGGGGGCTTGTCACTCGTTAGGTAGATCACCCCGGTAATGGTCTTCAGCTCTGGTCCGTGGGTCGTGGAGATTTTCGCGGAGTTGGAAGGGTCGGGGAGAAGGGCGTTTCGCAGGGCAATTTCGCCAGCATTAGGGGGTAGTGGATGAGGCACTGCTGCTGCTCCTGCCTCCGCATTCTCGCTATTAACTCCACCCGACGCCTCTGCATCCGCTGGTAGCGGTGGTGGTGGTGCCGGAGGTGGAGGCGGAGGCGTTAGGTTGAAGTCTTTGATAATCTGATTCGCGAGCTTGCGGCGGTCGGTGGATCGAAGGGGAGCGAGTTGTTTGATCTATCACCACGAGGACCGTTAGCTCATCAGAATGGCGGAGAGAGAGGGGTAGAGGGGGATAGTCCACATTTGGCTTCTTCTTGAACATTTCTTCTTAAATTTTATATCTTTGGTCGTTATCAGTCTGATTGCTTTTTGAATTCGGCGATGGGTGGGTTCGGTGGGGGTTTGTCGACCTCCAGTGTCGGAGCTTGTCGTATCATCGTAAGGTGGGATGCCTCGTGTGGCACGTGACCTACGTCACCAGAGTAACTTTGCTTTGTATCCTGCTATCATACCAGGGGCCAGGGTTCGTGGAAGGGGCGGCCTTAGGACGGGCCCCGCGGGAGCACGAAAACGGGTTAACCCGATAGAGGGAGATATTTAGATATCATGGTGGGTGATATTGCTCCCATAGGGTAGCCCCGCAAAACCAGTCCATCGCCAATCTGAGAACAAAGGATCTACAGAAAGTCTGGGTTTCCGATACTATATTTACCTACTAGTAGAGCACGGGCATCTAAGGAAGATCCTAAACCAAGTTGAGGGTAGGGGTTCTCATGCGGCAGGCTATATACTAGTAGTGCTGCAAAGTCAAATTACTATAGATAGTACTCGAGTATATTGTAGTATCCTCACTCCCTCATCCGGACATCATACTGTAGCTCCCTCAATCGTAGTACTCGAGTACCGTATATAACTCACAGCACCATAAGGTACCAACCCCACCCCGCATCACATTATCATACGGGACCTTAGTCAAATGCCGATCACAAACCCCCTCACCCCCCTTCCTTAAAAAGTCATACTCTCTCACTCGCCCTGCAGTAATCCCCCAATCAACCCGGAATGACCTAAAACCATCATATACGGCATAATGCCAACTGCAACCCTTAGCCTAAAAAATCCAAAAACCGTATATATCCCGCCCACCCCCAGCATTGTCAATCAACCCGCAGCCCCCACGACCCCCACAAGAAGGCTAAAATGATCGACCTGGCTTCCTGTTTTGTGCGTATCATACTCTTGCCTCGATCGCAGAAAATCGCTAACCTCAATAATCTCCTTGCAGAACGTTTTCCTCGACCACGCGTCCACGGCCATTGGATTAACTTTCGGAGCGCTGTATTTCGGGGATCTGGCCAAGAATGCGCTTCCTACGGATGCGGGGCCGAAGCGGCACGAGTTTTGATTAGCTGATCGATCGAGCAGTGGGATGAAAGGAGGACACAAACGGAGGCGTGCTTTTTTTCTCGACCTCTTGTAAAGTGCTCGATTCTCAACTGGTCTTGCGAAAGGGAGTTACGCTACGAAAGAGAGTTTTTAAGAAATAAACCCTCCAAAAGATGCTAAATAGCTAGCGATAAATTGAAGAGACAAAAAAAAAGTTGACCCAAATCTGAGAAACCTGACCAAACCCCTCCCGCCCCGCTCCAGCCAAAGTAAATGAGAAAACAAAGAAACAAAAACCCCTCTAGCACCTCTAAAAGTACAGAAATTTAAGCTAAGTAGTTGAGCCCCAAGCCCGAGCCACACACCACATTCAAGGCGAGGAGAACAACAAGCAACAGTGAAACGAACCCTCCGGAAGAAAAAGATGACAAACCCCAACTCCAATTCTAACCAGCTCTGGCCTCATTATATGAACTCTCTACATCTGATAGCAACCCTCGTCTCTCACCCTCTATCTGCGTTCCCACTACCCCTAACTCATCCTTCTTCGGCGGCCATCGGTAGAATTGTAGCCCGACGATAGAATCCATGATAAGTACGGTCCAGGCTCCCAGAAAGAACGGGAGTGTCCTGCTCCACCACTCGTCTGCAACACTGCCGTCTGGGCCTGCAAGCCCACCGCCTCCGTAGGCGGGATAGTCGTTCCAGCCAAGTGGGTTAAGGACCAGACTCGCGGAATAAAAGAAATTTCCCGAGAAAGCAGCCATAAAGAGCATTGGCGAGAGGCCGTCGGTCGATTTGCGGGAATAATTCTTCAGGATCTGGGGGATTCGGGAGGAGAAGTATCTATGCCAAAAGTTAGGGTCGATGCCTGGAGGAACATAGGACTTAGGCTACTAACAGCATGCAACTTGTCCAGCCCAAGACTTGGCCTATATCAATCCCTGCAAGAGAGGTCTGGATTCCCATAGGTGCAGCATATGTGCGGGATGGAAGCAATGCCAATGATCCGAAGACTGTAGTCAAAAAGCTACGGCTTCCGTGAGGTCTCCCGGCTACTCCATCCCTCGGTCTATGGAGGTTAGGATTCTGTGAGGTCTGTTAGACAGATATTACTCTAAAAGCGCCGGAGCCGGCAATGCAAACCTGATTGGTCCCGTAGCCGTAGAGGGACGGGGGTTGGGTGTTATCCTCCTCGATCTCGCTCTCACTCTTCTTAACCGTAGGGGTGGGTCGATCAAGCCCCTCCGGCCCAGATCCATAATAGTAAAACTGGAGCGCTATGACCGTGTCTATTGAAAGGTAATACGCAGCTATAGCAATCTGAAAAAATTGTTGATGGAGGAGTATTGCACCCGTAAAATTGCCTGGTTCCACATTTCAACAGTCAATTCCCTCAACCCCTCTAGATCAACCCTCGGTACAGGAGCTACTTACTTATATCGCCGGCCAGCCAAATCGCCAGAAACGCCCGCGATAAGCCTTCCACTGACTGGTTGATGTAGTTCTCATGCACCTGTGGTATCTGGGCACACAGCCAGGACATCATCGATAATGTTCCGAAAACAGTTGAGACCAAACTTATAGTTGAAGGAATACATGCCCCGAAGGCGGAGGAAATAGCAGTGAGGAAAGCCCCTTGGGGCTCACAATGGGGCGGCAACATAGTCACCTCAAAGCAACAAACTTCTCGAAACCCAACCAAGTTGGATCAGAAACGGTTGCAACAGACGATAAATCCTCGCACTGTGTATCGCACCTGGTCCCTCGGAGAGTAAAGTAACCAAACACCCAAAGCCGGCCAGCTATATAGCGAGCAGATTATAGGCCCAAGTCTTGGCAGCACTGAATAGGGAAAACACAAGTGACCTTCCTATGATGCCCCAAATCTAGATGTTCAAACAGCTGGAGTAGATAAAAGTGAAAAGGAATTTGGAACTTCCAGAGGCAGGCAAAATACCGCGAAGATGGAAGATAGAAAGGAGTGAGTGACGAGAAAGCCCCGAGAACCGACAACAGGCGGCGCTGAACCTGGCGGATAATTTTCGACCCGACAGAATCCGATCTAACAAAGAGGGGCAACAGCTCAAGCCTATGGTTGCAGAGATGCGAAGCGCAGGATCTAAACTCTCCCTAAAGGCTAAATTCACAACAGGGTCAGAATTCAACCCTTTGAAAGCACGCCAAAACATAGAAAGGGACTCACTACCGGTTTTTTTTTTCTATTCCCTGGAAGAAATGGAAACTAGTTTCTGAAAGCCTGTTTTACGTAAAACCTCGAAAATGAGGCAAGGTCTTTTACCCCAGGAGAGCAAATAGCACGCGGGACTCAAAAATCCTCTTTTCACTAACGAACAGGGGATTAGCTCACAATATATGGAGAGGCGGTGGGGGAAGTCTCACGAGACAACCTTTACAAGTTGATTTTTGGGAACCACTGGTAATGACACGCATACAAAGAGTCTCAGCTTCAGCAGCTCTGGGCGAAGCCCCAACAGGATCAATCTGTCTTGTGGCGCGATACCGCTGAGGCGGAGATGAGCGGATATAAACTATAAAAGGCGTAGTCGTAATGTTTCTTACGCGGGCTGATCCTATGTACGCCCCACCATCGAGATCGAAGCGATTACACGTACAGGAGCAGAATATCAACAGTAGAACAGGTGAGAAGAGAATGGAAATAAAGGCATGCGGTATGGATGGGAGAAAGGGGGGGGGGAGAAGATGGACTCCGGTACGAGCAAGGGACAGAGGATCAGAACGCCAAACAAACAGTACAGTACAGGTACACATACTTCGGATGGGAAACCGGCCAACGTCTCACCCCGTACGAGTAAACTCCAGGCAGCTTCCAGGAACTGTCATCACCACAGAGTTCCCCATACCTGTAATACTGGTAACAGGGAGAGAGCTCAGCTGCAGTGTTAAAGCGGACATGGATTGTGTATGGACGCGGGTGTGTTGGTGTGTGAGGGTGGAGATTGCGAGTGTCTCTCTCTATCTTTGTCCTATGCTCCAACTGATAAGGGACTCCGAAGAGTCGCCCAAGTTACTGCAGTAAGCGAACATTGAACCACCACGAATAGGAGCCATGGGCGGCCCCCCTTTTGCAGGATCTCTGAAGAAATACTGCCAGCTCAAGTCTCCGGCGCATTTCCCCCTTCGTACCGCACGAGCTTCGAAGAAAGAGCACAAGAAGATTTACCCGACAGAAATTCATCACTTCGGGCACTTTTAACTAGTAGTGATCCCCCTCACCCACTTCCCTTTCCTCCTACCTGCTCCTCGGAGATTAGTTGACAAACCATTTCAAGCATAAGGAATAAGTCTAGTCCTAAAGGCTATCTCCCTATCAGTCGGGATCGAGCTATGATACAGTACTGTATCTACTTTTGGATCACGAGCGATCTGATTGGTGTGGGATCCCGGCCCGGCAGATCGAGCCATCTGAACTTTGCGCTTCCCTCCGAATCCCCCCGCATTTAAGATTATGAGTCTCCATAGTACAAAAACCCCCCACCCCCGACCGAGTCTTGAATACCGTACTTTTGAAGAATTTTTGGAGGGAAATGATGAATGATTTATCAAACGGTGCCACCTGTTGCGAACTGGGCTGAATCTGTTGTTACCAGAGCACTGGAACCTGCAGGCGGTGCGGCTCATGTGTTGTCCTGTGCCATCCATTACTCAGCGGCTTGCTCAGATGGAATAAGCCTCAAGTCTTATTCGAGTGCCTAGCGTTCGTTTCAACCCACGAGACCATACCCCTGGTTCCATCTCCGACTCTCAATGTGAGAAAGGCTTTGAAGGGTGAGTAGTTTCACCGCCCACAGTTTCAACGGTACACTAGATAATGCGCCATCGTGGTCATGCGCATTATTCCAATATTAAAAAGTATGTCACACTTGGCCTACATCGTGGTCTTCTGATCCCGACAGTGAGGATAAGAACTACCGGTAGACCGTTATTACCGTGATTCCTGGCGGAGTGAGGGTGTGCGAACTTGGCATGCGCTAATGGGGTTAAACGGTGAGGGATATTCATCATATCTGAAATATTCTTGATTTCGGAACGCTTGCGCTCACACGTCCCCCAAAGATACTTGCACAAATACAATGCACTGTCTCTCAGGAGAAAGACCTTGCGAGCAGTTACCTCTTCGTCAGATTGGTGGTACGGAGACGACGGTGATAACATGGTACCCATATTTAGTGCTACGGGCCATTCCAGCACGTACGCTTACAGAACCCCAAGATACCGGTAAAAGCAACAGAAGTATCATACCGCACCAAGCATGATAGTAGGACCCGTGTTCCGAAGAATCACTATTCAGTAGAGTGCTGTAGTGACCGGACAAGGCAAAGATTAGATTTACCGTTGCAATATGGACTCGTGTCGCGGGGGTAACTTATCCCTACACTAGGCACGTTGGAAACCTAAATGCTCATGTGAGTTCACAAAATACGCAGGCCAACCAAGGTTTATGAGCAGGTCTGCTGCTGGTCTGGTGAGGAATGTTTGTGGTGGGGGTGCTTGTCGTGAAAATATTGTCTAACTTCAACCACTAAAAGATTTTCAACCACTACCTGATAAGGGCTATGGTTCTATTACATGATAGTGGATGATCCCCTACACACTACTTGTAGAGAGAAAAATAGGGATATCTCAAATTTTCGCGGAGGTACTGGGTTCGGCAGTGGGTCAAAACTTTTGTAGGGGTTGAATGTTCACTCCTGTACCGTACAGCTAATTTCCTTGGCTAAAACTGTTATTTGATATTTCCCGAGGTATTTCATACCGGATTAACCTGTGGAGAAGCCACCCCTGGAAAGTTAACATACTATTACTAAGCCAGAGAAATGCTCACCTGTTCCGGCTAAGGTCCCTGACCGTCGGCAATGAACCTAGCGAGACGCTGCGTGCAATACTTCACAGCCTGAGGCCCTGAGCTGTGTTTCCCACATTCCTACCGAAACGACATGATACATAAATAGTTCCCGTCCCGCCTGGTCGCTACCTTGTCGCGACCAAACTACACCTGGAGAGTCGGGCTCGAATGATCTTCCTAATCTGACGGCCATGAATCCAGAACCTTATCTCGATGCGACCTTATCCAATACCGTAGTCACCTTTATGCAGCCAGCCGTCATCGTGATCGTGGATCCATTAGATTGTGTTCCGGCGCTCTCCCAATTGGCCCTTCAAAGAGTCCGCGAAAATTTTAACGCGGGTGTGTGCAGTTTGAGCATTATGCAGCGCCTTGTGCGGCCCAACGATAAGCCCCCATTGATAAGGGGGGTGTGGGAAAGCACCGCCTGATCAAGAATACCCATCCTTGCTGTGGCTCCGCCTCGGGATCTAGGCACAGATATCAATTACTCCAATCAGCAATTTCTGTTACAATGATTTAACCACTACTAGAGCCGTTATCGCAGAGAACTGCAGGCACTGGTGCGCTCTTGTTCGGGAGTGCCCTCATAACCACCGCGGTATCCGCACGTTTAATTAGGGGTCCTCAAGGTAGGATCGCAAGGGTTGTTCCTCAATTCAGCGGGGTTTGGATCCGGCCAATCATGTCTGGAATCTATGGTCGGACTCTGAGTACCCTTCAAAAGTCGTCAAGCAACTGTGGTGCAGTGTTTGGGGGCCCGGGCTCCGGCTTGGATATGATCGCCCTTTTTCAGCCTTGACTAACCCTTTAAGCAGGGAACCGACTTGAGGAGTGGAAATCGTCCCCTCAAGCTCCCTCACCATCTTGGCTCCTTTGAGCCAATCGTCTCCCAACCCAAATTCAAAGACCGCCTTTGCGATCCTACCTTGAGGACCCCTATTGTAGCTGCGTTCTGGCTGACAAACTCTAGCGGCCACGGCTAAGTGTGAGCCGATGTGGTCATAAAGAACCCTCGAACGGGAGCTTAAGAGTATATTTCCCTGGAATCCCGCACCTGCGAGTAGCAGAATACCGTAAAAATACTTTACATTAACCATCAGTCCTTTGTCCAAGGACAGGTTTAGTTGGATCGGGGAATAACTTACCCAGCATCGAAGCGGGCCGCGACAGTAGCGTTAGCCGCTATTTGCAGGGTATATCTCGGCCACCATGCCTTTAAAAAATAGGTTTGAACAATTAAGGGGGTGCATAATATCAGGTAACAAGTCCTTATGGGCAGTAACTCTGTAACTAAATAATTGCCTATCAAGAGGAGGTTGTCATTCCTATTTAATTATTGCATACAACTCTCCTACCAGGGATGCATAACATTGTGGCATTTGTAGCTCTTCTCTTGGGAAATAGAACCTATTTTGTGAGAAAGGAAGGCCTCATGTTCTGGGTTTCCAAGAGTCTTTTCAGCCATGGTAGGCGGTAAATGATTCAAAAGTGCATTCTCTATGGATAACGGAATGAATAGAGCAAAGTTAGCCTCCAAGACTGAACTAATAGACCAACAGCTTTACCACTTAAAATACTGGTTCTCGAGATAGAGGAGAAGAATCTGCCAGATATTCACCCTCCGGAACACAGAGGCGGTTAGGAAACAGTAAATTTTATATGTTTTCAGGTATACCACCTAAACACCAATGTGTAGCTCCAGAAGCAAGCATCTTAGATTTCCCTTTTATATGTATGAATCATTTAGGGCCAAGTAACCTTTACCTGCTCCTCGGTACCGGTATTCCCACTTCCTCACATTACTCGAGTACCGTAAAAACTTTTACGATTCGCCATCTCAGGAAGAGGTGGTAGAGTCTCGGTTAGGTCGCAAATCTCGGGGTTCAGAAACAAAGTTTCTTGAGATGGATTAGTACTTTCCTAACATGGTATAGCCTGAGTGCTTTGGCCTTGTTTGATCTTCTCAGCTTTCCAAACTAAACCTATCTTGGGCTAATGACTCGGTCTCCAGGAATCCTCAGATGGCGAATCGTAAAAGTTTTTACGGTACTCGAGTACAGTGGCGGGGTACTTTAGAGACTCTTACGATTCGTTATCTCCTCAAGCCGCTAATCTCGGGATTCCGAGACAAAAGTTCCTAAGAAGGACTAGTGTCCCGTGACATTGCACGGCCGGCTTTCGGAATTCCGTTGACTTGCTAAGCTAAATATATCTTAAGGTCGATACAGCGAATCGCATGAATTTTACCTTGATTCTCATTGGGAGCATTTTGTCTCTGAACCTAAGGTACCGTACCGAGAGAGGCCGGAAATAAGCTTCTTGACCGGGGGCTTGTTGTGCTACTGCTCTGACTAACTCGGCACGGCAACTTGACTCTGAGAGCGCCCTGTCAGCGTATATATATCATCACTCTACAACATCAACCAAGAAATCTACTGAATCACCTTCAACATTATACAGCTAACCGAACTCCACCCAAAAAGCTATTATATGATGGTTAATATCACTTCTATTCGGTCTGCTAATGCAGATTTTGCCGGCCTGCCACTGGCAAAGGGGTTGGTTGCCGTGTTTGGTTGGTTTGTCCCTTCCATAGTCACTAGGAGTTGCTCCCATGCTAACTGGCATCAATTGAGATTAGTTGGAGCTACAGCTGGTATCGGTGAGAGTGCTCTAAGAACCTTCGTAGCGAATACAGTAGACCCAACGGTTTACTTTGTTGGCCGGTATGCAAACCTCACATCAAAATTCACACTTCTCGCTCAAATTATGCCAACATCCTACCAGCTCCGAATCCGCCGGCAGCAAGATAACAGCAGACCTGCAAGCCCTTAACCCATCCTCCAAAGTTCAGTTCCTCCAGGCAGACGCAACCCTCTTATCCACAGTCGACGAAGTCACCAACCAAATTGCCGCCTCAGAAAAGAAATTGAACCTCCTATTCATGTCCTCGGGCTCCCTGACGCTGCAAGGCCGTGATGAATCACCGGAAGGCATTGACCGCAGGATGGCAATCTCCTACTACGCCCGCATGCGTTTCGCCCTGAACCTCCTACCCCTCCTGTCAACCTCCGAACCGGCCCGGGTGGTTAGCGTGCTGGGTCCCGGCAACGAAGGCTCTCTAAACATGGAAGATCTCGGCCTTAAAGCACCAGGATCTTACGGCATAATAACTGCAGTGGGACATGCGATAACAATGACCTCTCTGGCATTCGAGCACCTATCTAAACAGTACCCTAACATCGGTTGGATTCATGCAACGCCTGGATTCGTCGTCACAGGACAAGGTAGAACGCTGCCTGCCCCTCTGAGGATACTGTTGAAGGTCACGGAGCCGCTGCAGAAATGCATTAGCACACCTATTGGTGACTCGGGACAGGGATTTTTCTACTTGAGCTCTCAGGAGAAGTTTGCGAAGGGGCTGTGGCTGGTCGATTGGAAAGGGGAGAGCGTCGGTAGTCGAATTGCGGAGAAGAAAGGTTGGTGGGCTAAGAGTGGGGTCCAGTGGTGGGGGGATGACAAGGTGGAAGCAGTGTGGAGACATACCGAGGAGGTTATGGCCAGTGTGAGGAAGTAGGTCCAGGTTAATGGTGTTGGTATCATGTTGATTCGGTTTCCGGTGTTTGCTTGCATTGTTAATTAATTGATCGAGGGTTATGCTACCACGATGTTTAAAAAAAAACTCCTCACGCATACTTGCCTAATTAACCGGGACATGGGATGCATAATAATCCGGCTTGGTGGAGTCGGTCTTGAGCAGGCATGTTTGCGAATGATATTCGCCAGCTCCTGCGTGTACGCGTTTCCATGCAGCAAGCTTCTTCGAGATAAACATGTGATCTTGTCCTGCGCGATTCCCTTGCCAATTCCTCCCACCACATTCAAAGCTCTCTTCTACCCCTAGCTGTGTTGTTCACTCGGGTGATTGATTATAATAGGAACGCCCCCGAATTATCCTGGGGGCATTGATTTACTTACATAAAAGGAGAGGCCAGGCGGTATGGGTGGAGGGGGCCCCAGGGGGTGGTAAACAGAATGGCATGGAAGGGAATAGCTGAGGTTTTTAGGCCCTGCTCGCCTTGCCATAAAAATTGCGATTTTTCCATTTTTCTTTCTCTATTTAGATATATCTAAATTGGGCCCTACTCGGCTCAACACAAAATCTAATATTGCGATTAATTTTTATATATATCTTATCTCAATTTTTTGAAAATGTAAATTTTATAAAATGTAATTACCGTAGAGCAAGTAATAATGAATGAAAGGGTTGGAATAGGGAAAAATTCAACTCTGAATAGTGTACTAGATATTTTGTATTCTTATTATATACTCTACTGAGTTTTTCAATTTTTATACTTGAAAACAATTCTACAAATATAATTCTCAAACAGAGGAGTCAATAACTTGTGTTGATTCTGGTTTAGTATGATATAGCTACCCGTCCCCCGAAAGAAGTACCTGAAAACGGGGATTAAAGAAAGATATGTAAAATGTCTGTGCGCGTCTGAGCGCCCATACAAAATATACCCCCCTGTTTTCGGGTACTTCTTTCGGGGGACGAGTATTGTTTCATTTTGAAATAAATTAGTTTTTAGCTTTTATTGTAATTTAATTTAATTAGTACAAGCGAGGCAAGGACCTTAGTGTAATGACTTTACAGATAGGTAGCTAGAGTGGACTAGACTCCAGCCTATATGGTATACCAAGAGGTAACTTGAGTGAGACTAGACCAGTATACCTAGTATACTACTGGTAGACATAGGATGGTACAAGTGCCTACAAGGTAACTTGGTCACAGAAGATTAGAGAGGGTAGCCTGGGTAGGTCAAAGTGACTCTGCTACCCAGGGTAACCTTTGAAAAGGATGTTTACAGAAAGTCAAATAAACAAAGTAAACATTGCACCTTCAGGGTTATATCAGACCAGCGGGCGCTCCGAATGGCCCTTCGCTACACTTCGGGATTTGAAGGCGGGCTTTTTGCGATGCAATAAAGTAGGATATTTAGCCAGCTCTTCTAATGGCTCTAAACTTCGCTTTAGGATTTACAAACTTCTCTGTTGAAAATCAATTGAAAAATTTATTGAGACATGAAAAC
>Ga0307509_10002516_pt1 | contig 29543 bp, 23 predicted proteins | sample 10_EM_MG_FD_202245 | JGI IMG/M metagenome (GOLD analysis project Ga0307509, IMG submission 202245) | Populus trichocarpa ectomycorrhiza microbial communities from riparian zone in the Pacific Northwest, United States - 10_EM | ecosystem: Host-associated > Plants > Roots > Unclassified | place...
TAATATCTTCCAATGCGTTCCTTTACGTGGAACAGAAACTGGGATCTTACTGCAGAGTGTCTGGCGCGTATCTGTCACATTTAGTAAGCACCCACGACGAGTGCGTCAAGTTTGAGTATCAGCGTCTACTTACTATTTTTATGCTAGCTACCGATGGTTCAATATTTCCTGTGTCGGATATGTCGTCGCGAGCGTTCAGCCAAATGCGGTGGACCTTGGACATTAATACAGCGGGTGCTGGGAGAAGATTCACAAACAGCGTGTACCATAGAATAAGAGTCTTGGCCCGCACTATTACAGCAGCCTCGGCCCCGGTGGCAGTATTTCACCGTGAGTTAGTATCTGGCCAGATGTGATACTCATGTTGTTGATTATTGGGATGGCTGGGAGGACTCGAGCTCCGGACTCCGGACGTTGTGGGACTATGGGTGGCCAGCGGGGACGAATATGGTGGGTCACTGGAAGATGTGAACGCCGGGGGAGTATACGCACCACCCTGAATTATACGTGGTCGAGCAGGTTGGGTGCGCCCAACCTGCGCGGCTCCTTGAGATCGGGAGGTGGTCGAAACTCGCACAGTTGAAACCCGGGTCTTTGCTTGTCGTCTGTCTGCAGTTCTTGATCGGTGACGAGACCCTGATCCAGTGTCGTCATCTGGAGCATCATTGTCTTCTGCGTCTGGTTCTGTGTCCGATTCAGTTTCATCAGATCTGCAGCAGTTCTGGTACTCATCGCTGCTCTCATCGCTCAGACGAACTGTCGCTATTTGTTGTTGTGCATCTGTTTCCCCCTCAGGTTCACTATACGCCGTGGTCTGTAAGGTGCTCCTTCTGGCGCGCTTCACGGGTCGTGATGTGTGGCGTCTTGTGGTTTGTTGTGGGGAAGAACTGCGACCGGACGACTGTGTACCGTGGGAGCTGCCTCATTCGGTCCGCTGTGTTCCTGATCAAGATCCCCTCTGCGCGGGGATGGCGTCGCGCCAACGCCGCTCCAGATTGCCTACTCGTGAAGTTGGCTGACTGAGTGATTTGCCTTGAGGTTGTCTTAACATCATAGAATACGGGAGACTGATGAAGATTTTTCAGGGAGAATAGCGATTAGAATGCGTGAGTGTAATGTATCCCACGCGATGTGGATATTTGTAGTTTGTAGTTGTTGTGCAATGGAACGCGTCAGGTCTTATACGCTACGTCTTTTGGGGTGGGCGGGGGGGTGAGATTCACGGACTATCACTCGGTATTGAAAGAATCTATTCAACTGCAAAAAGGTGTATTCTGCTTGTTCAACATTATGTTCGTACTCTGGACGAGCTCAGGTATGTTGTTCGTCTACGCTCTGGTATGAAAAGGTTCGAGCTGTCCGTAAAGTAGGAGGCGTCGCTGGTGTCGGTGGTGCATATGCCAAAACTAGCCACAACGAGTATCCGTTAGCGACACTAGGTCTCGCAAGACACACGCGACGACCAATGCGGATTACATATCTCAAACCTCATCACCCGACGTCGAATCAACATCACTAAATCTCTAGATCTCAGTTTTCACATAGTGCATACCCCAGTCCTTTTGGCTAACGCCAGTCTAGTTATGAACAGAGAATGCGAGTCCAGCCCAAAGCGGAAAAGCTTATCAGACATCAGCATAAGGGGACATAAGGATGAGAGAAGCTGAAGCAAGTGGCGCGCAATAGTATCATTACTATAGGAGTACTAGCCAGGAAGCATAAGGAGAAAATAAATTACATGACTCCGTGTATCAAAGGAAATCGCACAGCCCGTGTAAGGCAGTAGTAGGGGTAAAAATGCAAAAAGAATTCATCCCGAAACGTAGAAATCTCATTTTCGACCCGAGCCAATTCTTCCAGAACGGCGCATTTTGGGTACGGATGGGGAGTTTTCTGAGGCGTGCTCAGAACTCTGAACTGAAGATCAGCGTGCCGGGGGCATCACGGATGCTGGTGGCTGGGTCGGGGCCACATTGGTAGTAGATGGCGGGAGATCAGTTGTGGGAGAGGGATGTTCTATCGTTCTCTGCGGAGTCGAGAGATGACGGCCGGCAGCTGAAGCAGGGGGAGCTGAGACAGAGTGTTCGTTGCTATTTATATGTGTGGCAGGTGGTGTGTCCTTGGCGCCATCATACCCTTGAAGCCTCCCGGCTACAAGCTCAGGATTCGCCAACAATCTGTTTGACAAGGGGTTCTCCTGGGCCAATTCGCGGAGTTCACGGAGCATCTCAGACTCACAAGGCCCAGACGGGCGAGAGGAGGGCACCCCCGACACCGGCGCTAATGGTTGAGAGCGCGCTGGCTCCTCCACCTGCGATGGAATATTCCTCCGGGGTCTTGAGGAGCCCGGAACTCCCGGTGACTGGACCTACATCAGCAATTAGCTATCCAATTTTGATCTAAGTCCCTGTTTAGTCTAGATACTTACGCCGCCGTCGTCTACAAGCATAACGCCAGCACTAGGAGGCACCCGAGGCGCCCCCTCTGCCTCAGCCTGTAGCCATTCATCCTCGGCAATCCACTCCTCCTCCTCCTCCCTTGCCCGTGCCGCATCTTCTGCGCCGGCCGACTCTTCCCAGATGGCGCGGTCGAAAAATGGGTACCTCGCATTGGAAGGCGCGGGCGTCTCGTGCAGGTCCTCGCCGTCTTCGTGTCGTGCCTCGATAACCATGAGGTCCAGCGGATCCTGGCCACTGTTGGTGAGAAGCCAGACGCGAATGTCGTCATCTCCCTTCAGGAATATAAGTTGGGGTAGGGGCAGAGGATCCTCGGGGTCCTGATGTAGTCTGGCAGCACCCTCGCCTGTCGCACCAATGAGATACCGGGGACATCGGATTTCGTCTTCGACGTCTTGCTCTCTGACGACCAGTAGCAGATGTGTGATGATTGGTGTAGCGAGGACCCCCTTGGCGATTCCGCGGTCCGAATCTCTTTCACACCAGGGGTGGCCGAGGAAGGGATGTGGGGCTGCCGGTCATCCAGATCGACGAACAATATGGATTCTGACAGCCCGCGGGGAAAATGGCGACTCCCAATCCGCAAGAGCCACTAGCAGTAGATGTCAGGGCGGGCCTCACGGAATCCAGATGGCTAGCACTTACTCGCGGGTTCGGTACGGTCGCCGCGACCATCACGACCAGCCCTTTGGCACTCCTTGGTTGTTTGCAGTTTCTTTCCAGAATCCCTGACAAGGATCTTCAGATGCCGGTTCCGTTCCAAAAGGTCGTCGGCGTGGCCCTGGCGTTTGAGGAGCTCAATTCACTCCTTGACTCGTGATAGGCCAAAGGCGAACAATAAAATTGAATCCACTTGCATTTCGGTTAGGCGACCGGGGTCCAGGTGGCGTGCAATCATGTAGGGCTTTATTTGCTCGCGCCATGTTGCATAGATAGAAAATTGGCCACGCGGATGCTTGAATCCACACCACAATTTGGTGTACGCAATGTCGCCATACACAGTCCTGTTTCTTAGATTGTCAGTATACCATATTCTGATTATTGTGGGATAGTTTGGCTTTATACACCGAATCTCCCACGGCAGGTTGGAAGTGAGCGCGCTCCTCAGGCTCAGGTCGTCTGGTCATTACAAAAGGGTAGTGAGTTTGATATCCTAAGATTCCTTATGAAGAGAATTCCAGCATTGTTTACGCTCGCGCTTCCGCCAGGTGACGGGCGGCCGAACGTGTAAGAGTTCTTTTTCGTATGCCGCCCTGAACCTCTGGCGGGGGAGGTTGCGCGGCGGGGAGTCTAAGTGGCAGAGAGCTATTAGTATCGGTTACAAACACTGGGAGATGTAGTTTGCTTGCTTTCCCTTCCGCAAGTGACGTCTCGCTATGCCTGGAGGGGCCATTGGTTCGTCGGGGATTTTGGAATCTAATATGAAGGGTGATCAAATAAAATCGCGGGGGTCTCTTGATACCTACTTGGATGCCGGTTGACCTTCGTATGTCTCAAGACGCCAGATGTTCCGACGCTGGAGAGGAGGAACGCAGGTGGGGGTCTTCTGAGGCGGGACGTAAGAAAGATGGAGAGGTCGGAGGGGTTTTTTTTTTCTTTTTTCATTTTATATCATATATTCGTTGTTAAGGTACAAGAAATCGCATGGAGCGCTAGCTATGGTGAAAACAAGACCCAAAATCCAAAATGTACTAACAAAGGAAAAATCCGGCACCAAGCACTTCAACTGGGGTCCGTACCGGTCCCAGGCCCACATACGGCCACGAAATTAAAACAAGTACGATAAAGGAAACCCTCCTTAAACCAGCGGAAAGAAAAGAAACCAAACCAAGTAAACCTAGCCTTCCTGAGAGGACATAAAGTACCCAAAGGAAACTACATTATATGACCGGGAACAAATGGAACTGGAGGAAGAGTTCAGGCGCGAGAACATACCTGGGGGAAGGCGGTAGATGTAGAGCTAATGAAGCAGGCTAAGGCCCCGAGGAGGGAGGCGGATGACCCGATGGGGGGGTCGGGGCCGATATCAGAAACCCCCTGAAGGTGGCTGGTCCTGGCGGCCTCCTTAGCAGGGCAGTGGAGGATGGCATGTTGGAAGTCCTCGGGGGCTTCACCACAGCTGGGGCAGGTGGTCGGCGTGTCGATGTCGCTCCACGAAGGGTGTGCTCTAAGATAGCTCCTGCCAGATCTCATCTGGTGGAGGCGACCCGCAGTGAATTTCTTGAGGCCCATGAACGGATGGGGCTTGAGCGAGGAGCGGTACAGGTAGCGGGCCGGATCAGGCGCGGGCTGTTCCCACTCTTTCATCAGGAGGCTCCTGCACAGGAGCTTAAGCTGGGGGTAGGTGCGGCCCCGAGGGGGGGCCGGGTACAGTTGGCAAAGCAGGTGTTGTGAGGTGACTGGGAGGGGCTCGAAGCCGCCTGGACCCAGGGGAAACAGCATAGAGTGAGGGAGGGCGTCCAGTGGGAGGTGAGCCCTGTTCTTGGAGGGCGGCCTTGGCTGGAGCCAAGGGAGGGGGAGTCAGCTTCCTGCGTTTTTTGCCGAGAGGGCCCAATGGTCAGGGGAGTGGCGGTGCAGAGAGGGGGTCTGCAGCGAGAGGGGAAGGCGGGCCGTGGCTGGGTTAATCTCCGGGGGGGAACACAGTATTCTGAGGCAGGTGAGACGGCGCTTATAAGCCAGGAGAAGGTTGAGCGGCGGGAGACAGGCCTGGATGGCCAGTATGTCGATGGGGGTGCTGGCGAAGCAGTTGGTAGACCACCTCTGGAGCTTATGCCAGAAGGAGGCGAGCTTCCTGGTCATGTGGGTGGTGGGCATGAAGACGTCCGCACCGTAACTGAAGATGGGGAAGAGAAGAGAGGAGGCCAACCGGTGGCACAGAAAAGGAGGGAGGCCGATCCCTGGGGCGGAGAGCCTTTTGACGGCCACGAAGGCAGCTTGGGCCTTGGCCAGTCGTTTGGTGAAGTGGGTCGTCGTGGAGAGCGAAGGGGTAAACCAGTAGCCCACCCATCGGACCTGGGGTGGGAGGGGTGGTTGTTTTTCTTCTTTTTTTTTAATCATGTATTCATTGATTTTAGGTACAAGAAACAGTATGGAGCGCTAGCTATGACCGAAACAAAACCTATAAACAATCCAACCATCCGCTTCACCCCCTCGTGGTAAAAATCAAACCCCTCAAACTCAGAGCTCATCCTCCCCCCTTGTAGCACCTAAGACGAAAGCAAGACGGACTAATACCTTCCTCCAGACACGTAAGGAAAGACAAGTACAGAAATGAAACCAGGGAAAGACACAAACCCTTCTGCAGGCCCCCCAAAACAAAAGAAAAGATTCTTATGGCACGAAGTGCCGACAGAGAGGAACGCTAAAACTACTATTGCCGGCTGCCCTAACGAAAACGTACTGAACCCCAAACCCATAAGGGCTGCAGGGGCGAGCGGGTCGGGGACAGACTGTCCCGACTAGTCGGCCACCTTTCGGACTTTAGGACAGGTCAAGGAGGTAGTGCTATACCATGACACGCCGTAACCTAATCGGGAAGTCGCGATCGTAGAGTAAATCGCAGGAGAGGGAGAGGGACCAGGGGAGTCACCCAGCGAGGAGAGCCACTCAGCAGTGGAGGTGTCAGCTATCGTGAGGGGCAGTAGGGTGCCAGCCAAGTAGGCACTAAGGTGACAGCTAGGGAGGGAGGTAGCAGTACGGTGCAAGCGGATCTAACGCGTGGGAAGCGGGAGGAGGAAGGCTCGCCAAACAACCGAGAAGTACGAACACGGAGGACGGAGAGAGGGTCACCATTTTTCAAATGCCGACCCTACCGACCGAGCAACTCAGGAGAGAGTGCAATACCACAGAGCAGGGCCACCAGGGCAACTACTTCACCGATAGCGCGAAAGTAGCGACGGCATGTTGACGGAGGAAGGAGGGTTGCCAACCGTGCAAAACGCTACGGGAGACTTATCGCGAGATGCGGAGTGCGGGGTAGGAACGCCGACGCGAGCGTGCTCAACGACAGACTGAACGGAACCAGAAATGAATCCATAACCCCTGGGAGGTGAGGACCGTGGCCCCAGAGGAAGGAAAGAGATGAAGGCGTGATAAACCCCCGTGCAGTTGACACGGGCTGGACAGATCAGAGGCGGAGGACACTCTCACGATGATTTCCCATGGTGTTAAGATTTCAATTACTGGATGTGGTGTGGACGAGAAAGATGTGGGGTCGGAGGGGTCTTTTTTTTTCTTTTCTGTTTTTTTTGTATAATATATTCGTTGTTAAGGTACAAGAAATCGCATGGAGCACTAGCTATGGCGAAAACAAAACCCAAAATCCAAAACGTACTAACAAAGGAAACACCAGGCACCAAGCTGTTCAACTGGGGTCCGTACCGGTCCCAGGCCAACATACGGGCGCGATATTGAAACAAGTAGCTCCAAGGAAACCCTCCTTAAACCAGCGAATAGCATGAAAGATAACCAAAGTAAACCTAGCTCTCCTGAGACCACATAAAGTGCCCAAAGGCAACTACATTAGATGATTCGGAAGAAACGGAACGAGCGGAAGAAGACGGGCGAGAAAATATGCCCTGAGGGAAGGCGGTGGCTGTCGAGCTTATGAATTGGGCGAGGGCCCTGAGTAGCGGGGAGGAAGACCAGAGGGGGGCGTCGGGGCTGATGTCAGAAACCCCCTGAAGGTGGCGGGTCCTGGCTGGCTCCTTCTGGGGGCAGCGGAGGATGGCGTGCTCGAAGGTCTCTGGGGCCTCGTCGCACCTGGGGCAGGTCGTTGGGATGTCGTGGTCATTCAAGGAGGGATGCGCGCGGAGGCAGCTCTTGCCAGACCTCATCTGGTGTAGGCGACCTGCGGTGAATTTGTTGAGGCCCATGAAGGGATGGGGCCTGAGCGACGGGCGGTATGGGTATCGGGGCGCGGCCTCCTCCCATTCTGCCATAAGGAGGCTCCTGCATCGGAGCTTGAGCTGGGGGTAAGAGCGACCCTGGGGAGGGGCTGGATGGAGAGCAGTCAAGAGGTGCTGGGAGGTCACCGGAAGGGGATGAAACCCGCCTGGACCCAGGATAAACAGCATGGAGTGAGGGAGGGCGTCTAAGGGGAGGTGGGCCCTGTTCTTCGAGGGGGGCCTTGGTTCGAGCCACGGGAGGGGTAGACGGCTCCCCGCATTCTTTGCAGAGAGAAGCCTATGATCCGGGGAGTGGCGGTGTAGGGAGGGCGTTTGGACCGACCGGGGGAGGCGGGCCTTCGCCGGGTTGATTTCCCGGGGGGAGCAGAGTATTCAGAGGCTGGCGAGCCGGCATTTGTACTTTAGGAGGAGGTCCAGGGGAGGGAGGCAGGTCTCGATGGCCAGTATATCGATAGGGGTGCTGATGAAACGGTTGGTTGACCACCTCTGAACTTTGTCCCAGAAGGCGGTCAGTTTCCTTGTCATGTGGTAAGTGAGGGGAAAGACGTCCGCCCCATAGCTGAGAATGGGAAAGCGGAGCGAGGAGGCAAGCCGATGGCAGAGGAAAGGGGGGAGACCCATCCCCGGGGGGGAGAGCCTCTTGATGGCCACAAAGGCAGCTTGGGCCTTGGCCAGACGTTTTGTGAAGTGGGTGGTGGTGGACATAGACGGGGTAAACCAGTAGCCCGGCCATCTGACCTCGTCTTTGGGCTTGAACACCGAGCCATCCAAGTGGATCGGGTCATTGGAAATTGGGGCTCTGTCCCTGTTTGTACGCCAGTGGATGAGCTCTGTCTTGGGGACGGAGAAACCTACGCCTAGCCTGGCCCCTCTGGCCTTCAACCTGGCATATTGTCTCTGCAGGATCTGGATGTTCCGAAGATATGACGTCGAGGAAGCTGTCAGGGCGAAGTCGTCTACGCAAGAGAGGGTGAGGCCCATCGGGATCTCGAAGTCTAGGCGGGAAACGTAAATGACGAACAGCAGCAGGGAGATGGGAGAACATTGCGGGGTGCAGAGAGAGACGGGTGCGAATATCTTGGGTGAGCCTTGGTAGTTAAGGCGGCACGGCCTGGCAGATAGGAAGGATCTGGTCCACGACACTAGGTACGGGTTGACCCCTTTGGCCTTCAGCATGCCGCAGAGGGATGAAGGGTTGACGTTGTCGAAGCCCCCTTTTATGTCCAGGAAAAGCGTAGAGACCTTCCTTTGGGCCATCTGGAGGGTCTTGACCTCATGGGTCAGGGTGGTGGTCGCGTCTGATGCTGAGAGGCCGGCTAGGGACCCGCACTGGTGCGGGTTTAGGAGGCCCAAAACTCGGGCCACGCAGGGGAGTCTTGAGTTCATTATCCTTTTGAGGATTTTTGAAATGGTCTGGAGTAGGACTATGACCCTAAAGGAGGAGGGGGAGTCGTAGGAGGGTTTACCCGGCTTATCGAGGACGATGCCATCAGCCTTCTTGAGAGTGAGGGGGTGGGACTCGTAGGCCATCAGAGGGGCAAGTAGATCGCGAATGATGTGGGGAACGGCGCGCTGTATTCTCTTCGACACCGAATTGGGCGTCATGTCTGGCCCAGGAGCCAACGACGGGGATGACCGGACGAGGGCCCTGCTGATTTCGTCCGCTTCCAGCATGGGGCAATCGACGAAAGGGAGAAGGATGGTGTCCCTAGTGCCAGGGGGATCGCCTGGGAAAAAGTGGTTCAGGAGGGCCTTATTGAGCTCCTCTGGGGTTTCGGCACCCGGGAGTTCGGGAAAGCGGGAGGGGGGTTGTCCGATGGCAAACCTCTTCGCCGTCCAGACAGACTGAGGGGTTGCGCCGGCCAGGAAGGATGTCCAGTGATCCCTTTTGCCCTTTGAAATGGCCTTGAAGTAGGCGGATCTGGCAGCCCTTGCAGAGGACAGGAGGGAGGAGTCGTGGCGATCCCTCTGCTGGGGTCGGCGGGGTCTTTTTTTCGTTTTTGTTTTTTTTAAGTCATATATTTGTTGTTAAGGTACAAGAAATCGCATGGAGCGCTAGCTATGGCGAAAACAAAACCATAAAACAATCCAACGGCCCGCTTCACCTCGTCATGGGACAAACCAAAACCCCCCGCCTCCCCTGCAAGCAATCAATCATGAAAGTTCACGCTGTACTCCCAAGACCCTATGGTATGGGCCCAACCGCACACCAGCCACCAGCCTAAACTAATGGGGAGGAAAGCATAGGAGAGCTAATCAAGAAAGAAAACCAACAAAAGAAACGTACAGGAGCAAGGAAACCCTTCAGCAGGCGCCCCAAAACAAAAGAAATGATTTTTCACGGGACCAGGTCCCGACAGAGCGGAGGGCTAAAACTACTGTTGCCGGATGCCTAACGGAATTTCCCCAAACCTATCGGCTAAGGGGCAAGGCGTAGTCATGGGCGGAGTGCCCAGAAATCGGCGCCCTTCGGACTTTAGGAACACCCAAGGAGGTAGTGCTATACCATGGGATACCGTAACCTACCAGCGAGTTGCGACCGTAGAGTAAATCGTGTAGTGGGTGAACAAGACGAGGGGAGCCACCCAGCGAGGAGAGCCACTCAGCAGAGGGGATGCCAGCCACAACGGACAGACTTCGAGCCTACTGGACGATATTACCGCTTCTCTCGCGTGGTCCATGGTTACAGGAGAGAGAGCGTCACTCCCGGAAGGGATCCCGGACGAGAGGGAGACCTGAGGAGAGGAGGAAGAAGAGGGGGCAGTAAGGTGCCAGCCAAGGAGGGTGTAGCAGTATGGTGCAAGCGGATCCAACGCGTGGGAAGCGGGAGAGGGAAGGCTCGCCAGTAACCAAGGGGTACGAACACGGAGGACAGAGACAGGGTTACGATTTTGCGAATGCCGACCGTACCGACCGAGCAACGCAGGAGAGAGTGCAATACCAGAGAGCAGGGCCACGAGGGCAACTACTTCACCGATAGCCCGAAGCTAGCGACCGTGTGTTGACGATGGAAAGAGGGTTGCCGACCGTGCAAATCGCTAAGCGAGGCGCATCGCGAAGTGCGGGGTAAGGGGGAGAAACATCAACGCAAGCGAGCTTAAACGAAGACGCTTCAAGAACCCGGTGGGAGGCGAGGCCAGAGGCTCCACAGAGAGGAAAGGGAGAGATGGGTGTGTACTACTCCTAAGCAGAAGCCATCAAGGGAGAGCAGAGGCGGTAGACCCTCTCACGATGATTTCTCATGGTGTTGAGATTTCAATCGCTGGAGGTGGAGCGGACGAGAAGGATGTGGGGTTGAACGGGTTGGAGGGGTCCTTATATTGATTTTGCCAACCCTATACATTTCGACGACTGTCAGTCCTAGGGGCTGTACAAGCAGGGAATGCGACTTGGGGTGTACTGTGATGTCGTGATGCAGGGCGCGACATCATGACGTGGGGCGCGATGTCGCAGTATCTTGGAGTGCATAACGAACGCAATTCGCCAAATGGAGGTGGTTAATGATGTAGTACTCAGATAAAACAAAGACAATTGAAAGATCGTTAACAGTCATGATTGTCACAGGTGATACGTGCACCCGCTAAAAAAAAAAATCCTTTTAGGCCTCGCTTTTAAGCATGCGCCAAGAGACATCGTGTACTGTAATGTCTCTTGGCGTCAGCCTCAGCCTACTATCATACTAGTATCCTCAACACGACCTAACCCCGAATACTTAGCCTCATGAGCGAATCTGCAGTCTATAAGAAATCTATTCTAATACTCTAAGAACCTAAATCACTAATATATCTTGGCAGACTCAGGCGTTCAACGCGCTGTCAGATCAATCAAACTCCTGCGACAATCTCAATCCCTGTCTCTTCCTCATCACCCTTTTCGTCTTCGAGTGCGGCCTGAACATTACGGTTCCCCTTACCTTTCTACCACGCAAGGGCATAGGAAGCGTGGCGGGCTTTCTTGGACAAATGCTCCAAATCTTCCTCATGGGATCGCGCTCCACGCTTCCGTACATTATGGTACTCAGTATCACCCCCGCGTGCAGTAACCTTCGACACCTTCTGAACATTTATTTTGGATTGTGTTTGTGTTTTACTGCGATCGGCAACAGGGGATGGTAATGCTCCGATGCTTGCTTGGTATCCCTCTTCGGCGTCAGAAACATCAGATGATGAACTAGTCAATCCAGGAAGAAACAAGGGAGAGTTATCTCGCTGTTCGTGTTGACCTCCGGCATTGGACGGTCCAGGGTCAGTTCTCGCCTCTGATCGGGCTGTCTGGATGTGATTACCAGGCGCGGCGGTACTAGCCCAATTGGCGATGGCATTGTCGCGAAGGTAATTGTGCCCCCTCAAGGGCGTAGTGGGCAACCTGCCCCGAGTTGCTGGGCAATGACAATAGACCAACAGATCCAACGGATCGTCGAGGACCGGATTGGAGAGCAGCCAGGCCCTTACGTCCTTATCATTCTCGATGAAGACGTAATCTATATAAGATAATTGGGCGCCAGGATGCACACGCAGCTGTTGCCGGCCTTCACAAGTGGCGCCAAGTATGTAGCGAATTTTATTGTGTGGCACAGTTCTCGAAATAATGGCCGACAGACCGCGTATGTCATAGGAATTTAACTCCGCAAAACGTACCCCATTGATATCAGGATTGCGCCAATGCAGAAGTCGATAATTTGGTCGTGGTGCGCTGCTATTGCCGGGTTGGCTGACTCAGACGATACGTACTGCACGTAGACGTCCAAAGAGAGTACTCCAATCTATATCTCTTAAGTCAGTTAGTTCAAAAAAAATACATCAACATGATTGCCAAAAAAGGTCACTAATTTGGGACAGACCTGACACTGCGGGATGCACCCTCCGCGCCACATCAATGGAGTGAATCAACGGATCCTCCACGTTCGGTGCCGCGGCAACCGGGATAGCCGCCAGAGGAGCATGTCGCATCCCCATTGGCCTCCCGAGAAAACTCATTCGGGGATCCGCTTGGATTTGGACTGGTATATCTTCTGGGCCGGGCAGATTGATCGGCCCTGGGGGATTCGCTGGAGCATGTTTGATACCCAGTGGCGTACCCAGAATGCCCATTGAAGGACCCGATTGGATCTGCACAGGTATATCTTCTGGGCCGGGTGGATTGATCGGACATGGGGGATTGGCTCAAGCATGTTTGATACCCAGTGGCGTACAGAGAATGCCCATTGAGGGACCGGATTAGATCTGCCCAGGTATATTTTCTGGTTTGTGCGCATTTTTCTGCTGGTAGAGATTGCCCAAACGGAGACCAATCCTACGGTGAGGATTCGCCGGGACGGGGGGTGGAGGATCGTTCTGAGCTTCGGGACCGGCCGGGCCTGTGGGAGCGGCAATGTTCTGAGCTTGGGGATTCGCCGGGGAAGCGGGTACGTTTTGGGCTGGCCCAGGACCATCGGCCAGCGGAGCATTGTAGCCAACTGGGCCAGGGTTCGGTAGTGCGGCAATGTTCTGAGCTAGGGGATTCGCTGGGGGAGCAGGTACGTTTTGGGCTGGCCCAGGACCATTGGCCAGTGGAGCATTTTGGCCAACTGGGCCAGCGTTCGGTACTACAGCCGTTGCAATACTCCACTGGCACTGAGGTGGTGCATTGAGAGGTAGTAACATCGGCCTCACACTAACTTGGGCAGGGGGGAGGCCTGGGCCAGGTGGAGGTACGTGGTTATTGGTCCTAATGGTTTTTGCCAGCTTCTTTCCACAGTCCTTAACCAATTGAAGAACTGCCTCATCAATCTCCTGCATACTAGCCATGTTATTAGCTGCTGACGCAGTGGCGGGTTCATCACGCGCAGGTTTCAATCTTCTCATGCCTTCGACGATTTGCTGGAATTCGGCATCTGCGAATTGCCAATTATCTGAAATATAGCCCCTGGCTAACATCTGATCTTTCACAGCATTCCGCCAACACAGGTATTCAGGGGGGGGCTTGTTTATGGGGTGATGGGGGACGCCCATAGCCAAGTTATGAGCGCTAATTGATTGACGATCGGGGTGTCGATGAGAATACTCTCCAACGAGAGTAAAAGGCGGAAGATGATAGGTCTGACCTGCCGGCGGGTGCTGCGCACCTCCGGCGGGCAAGAGGGCGTGCAGTACAAGGTTGTTATTCTGTGCCATATCGCAGGATTCCTTATGTATATAGATTGCACTATTTAGGGATACGCGTGATGTGATCATGGTGGCTGTTGACTCGGAGGAGGTTATGCGTGTGAGAGGAATCTTGGTATGAAGTCCCTCTAGTTTCGCGATCGAATCACTCTATATATAAAACTCCCAGATCCTCTAGGTAGTTTGAAAAGAAAACCCAAATCTGGCGCTCTATTACAGGCCTCTACTGTAGTTTGATTCAACTTGAATGAATGAAACCTGATAAACGCATTGGGGCAGGAACATATAATCTTTACCGTCTCAGATATTGAAAGCCACGATAGCTGATACCACGTGACACCTAGGCTAAACTCTATCCACAACTAGATCATGAATATGGCATCCCTTGGCCCTACATGGCATCCACACGCGCTGTGGTCAAGACTTGACATATCATTGCCTTACCCTCGAATCTACACGGACTCGGAGCCCCGCGATCGACTGAGCAACCTCCAACCATGCCAAGCCAATGTCCGTCCTGCCGCCGAAAATACAGCAGGTCTAGGGGATATGAGAAGCACCTGCAAACTGCGCACGCGAGTCTGGACATTGTCCTCGTGTCCACCTTACAATATAACAACATCCAAAGAGGCGAATTGCGCAACGCTGACGCGAGTGAGCGCCAGGATTCCGACTATGAATCCGATCCGGGCCCTGCTGGATTGGCACCTGATGCATTGTGTCCAGACATTGCATACGAGTCTGATGCTGAAGTCTGCGATACTACCTCAGCCTGTGCCGGGAAACAGAATCATTTTGAAGGCGCCGGAGAAGTAATCGGAGACGTTGGCGGATTTGAGGACAAACACAGCAACCTGTGCGCAGACCCATGGGCACGATTCAATAGCGCGGAAGGTGTCAAACTGGCATCCTGGTTCATGGACGGAAAAGGATCCAAAACCCGAATCAACGATTACTTCTCGCGTCGCCTAGGAAATGCCGAATCAGTCGGGTATAGCTCTATGCACACGCTGGAGAACCACCCCCGGTTCCCGGATCCCCACAGCCCATATCTGCAATGGTTCGAAGGGCAGGTTGAGGATGGCCAGACGACTTTGCCATTTTTCTACCGCAACGTGCTAGGTTGTGTCAGATATCTCCTTCGCCAGATGGCATACCGAGATGACTTGGTCTACGCGCCACGGCCTGAATATGACCCTTCCGGGCAGAGAATATATGCTGAAATCCATATGGCCGATTGGTGGTGGGACCTGCAGGTAGAGCATGTGAGTCCCACCCTTGTTTGCAAGACCGATCATAGGAGACGCTTCCGCCAGGTGCTACCGTTGTTCCAATAATTGGGATGCCAGATCAGACTAACCTCACCAACTTTGCCAGAGACAAGAAAGCGTGGCCTGTCTATATTACGATTGGAAATCTTCTGTCGGCTCGGCGCAACAGCCCAGGATCAATGGCTGTTCTTCTTCTTGCCTTATTACCGGTTCCACCCAAACCCTCCAAGTCCTCTAAAGCCGACCGACCCCTCAGAAAAATCAATGCTGACACCCTACAAGATGTATTCGAACTCATCGTTGCACCCCTTCAGGATGTGGCGCATGTCGGCATCCCCATTCACTGTGCCGACGGCAAGGTTCGACTTTGCTTCCCAATTCCCTCTGCGTGAATCGCGGACCATATGGAAAACGTGGCACTTCCCGGGTTGAAAACCAACGCCTGTCCTAAATGCAAGGTTCCGCCCAATGAATTAGGAACCAATGCCAGAAGCTATTGATCCCGAGATTATGTAAGGTACCAATGCTACAAACCTGACAATCAAACCTCAGGCTCGGAGACGGACGACGACCACCTTATGAATCTTGGTATTGGCCAAAATATATTCCACGTACTCGACAGGGTTTCAGCATCTGATCTTACAAACCAGACATACTCCATACCATTTATCTGGGGCTGTTTACGCCTATGATGGACTGGATCGAAGCCTTTCTGAAGACACACTGGCAACAGCAGGTATTTGATGAGGTTTGGAAGGCATTACCGCCATACCCAGGATTCTTAGTCCCCAAAAAAGCCTACCGCGAGGTTACGCAGTGGCAAGGGAAAGTGATGAGGAATCTGGGGCGTTGTATGCTGGGATTTCTCGCTGTAGCTCTTCGCCAGCCAGGAGGTGCGCAAGCAATACCTTTCAAACGTGCTCTCAGATGCGTCAGGGCGCTCGTTGACTTCAATATGATGGCACAATACTGAAGCCACACACCTGACACCATAGCCTATATGGAAGAGTATCTGGACCAGTGCCATAGGATGAAGGACATCTTCTTGGAGTTCCGAGTGACAAAACGCACACAAGCCAAGGTCGACAAGCAACGAAAGGAGATTCGACGTCAGAGAGCACTAATGCGTGAGCGTGTGGCCACATCCCAATGGCGCCGGATGCGCGACGACGATCGAGACGAAGAGGATGAACTGCTTATGGACATGATTCAGGGCGAATCACATTTCAACTTCATTGAGATGCATCTACTAAGCCACTTTTGTGACCATAGACGCCAGATTGGCAATATTCCGATATATTCCACAGAGATCGGAGAGCTAGCTCACAAGACGCAAATCAAGGAAGGATGTTGCCAGTCAAATAAAAATGATGCCGCGCGCCAGATCGTGCATAGCTACGGTCGGCAACCTGCAATCCGGATGAGACTATTGAACTTGCAATCACTGAAAACTCGCAGCGCAGATCTTTCCCCCGACGTCCTGACGCATCTAGATAGGACAACCAGTTGGGTATTGCCGCCAGTCATTTGTAGGAGGATTTTGAAGGGACGCCGGGGCGATGTGTCCAATATCGTTGATTTTAGCCGGATCTCCGGAGTCTCACTCGAGATTAAATATCGTGAATTGATACGATATTGCAGCCATAACCTGCCGATAGACCACCGTCTCCCGGAAGACCATGCAACGCTTCGATCACTTCCCATTGAACTACTGACACAACTCGAAGTCCCAGTTCTTACATTCCAAGGAGCCGATGTTTACGAGATCCACCGTGTACGATCCACGGGCACCCTACACTTTAGAAACCAGGGCAGTCGCAATGATTGGGTTTGGGTACAAGCGGGCACAGAAGAAATGTATGGCGCGCTGAGGGGTCGTCTCCCGGCAAAGCTAGTTGACCTCTGGAAGATCAGGGACCCCAGATCCGAGGATACTGTGTGTCTAGTCACCGGTGTTAAGTTGCTGACCCCAGTGAACTCAGGGCGTCTATCGGATGTGCATGGATTGGTTACAGTGCAGATGAGGGAAGACACGTGAGGGTTTACAATAGTTGATATAGGAACAATTCTCGGTCTAGGATACCTGAATCCGGAGGAGGACCGGCGATGGCTTGTAAATATCCCGATTGATTTGAGAACGTTTAATGAGGTTTATTAAGGAATCAGGATGAGAGAATCAGGATTCGGCGATGCGTGAGAATCAGGATTCGGCTATGCATGAGAATCCTACATATTGATACTGTATATAGTAGAAGATATATATGCGACTTTCTTGAAACCTAGACCATTAGTTCGCCAGACCAGTGAGGCTTGAGACATGAGACCCTGGAGGGACCAAAAAAGGTGCTACCGCCCCAGACACTAGGGGACGTCGGAGCAAGCAGCCAATTAGTTGTGATTACACGAGCGGGGATGAGGGGTCGGTCAGGACGAGGAGAAGAGGTGATGAGGAGCTATCGCCGCATCAGGAGAAAGATGAGATGAGAGAAAGACTCTGGGGTAGTCCAGACGTAGGCAGGCCGCCAGGTTGCCTCAGGACTCAAGGAACGTTGCCAGGTAGCATCTGGAAGCGTGGGATGTGGCGGGGCGTTGCAACTCAAGTCAGGACGCACAGGACGCATGGGACGCAGGAGATGCAGCGCTTGCGTCTGGACGCAACACCGACGGATCAGACGCAGGGTCCGTTTTTGCTGATGTTGTTCTTGTCCTTCACCTCTCCCACTACCTGAACTCCTGCTTCTACTTCTGCTTCTATCTAGACCAGCATTTTCTTTTACATCACATCTCCTACCACGAAATCCTATACCATGTTCTTCTTTCCTTCAAGTTTCTTACTCTCCTACTACGTCAAGACTCCTGGAATCCGGAAACCCCTCATCTATCATCTACCAATGTCGGAAAAAATAATCATACTTTCAACCACCCTCTGAAAGCGAGATACCTGATGTAAGAAAAAACTGTTTGAATTCACCAGAGTTTATGACTACAAGAAAGATGTCCTCTTACTCATTATCTTTAATTTTTCCTTATTGGTTTCGGCAAAAATGTGATTTCTAAGACACTATTCCTTGCTGTGTAGGAGGTTTTCTGTATGGTACACAGTTTACCCAACTATAATCATTGCTGTTATACCTAATAAGACACTCAAATACATTCAGCCCCAACTATCTTTTCCTGCCTCTAATGCTTTCATCAGCAAACAACTCCACTGCAGTCACAACATTCTTATTTCACTTATCTCGCCTACCTGGGGAGTTGGTCTACCTTACACTAAACTGACTGCAAAACAGAATTGGTATCAAGGGCTGTCTATCTCTTGCATAGTTATATTAATAAAGACTATAAATGACATTGTGCAAGGAAATTTGAATCATGAGAACTGTCCAATCTGTAGTTAGAGCAAGAAGGAAGTAGATCAGATACTTGTATTTATTGAAAAAATTGACATTTGCCCTGTAGATCACATTTACAGTCAAAGAGCTTAGGATGAGAGACTTTGAGACCAGAGGGGGGGCCTTGGGCATCATACAGTACTTCTGACAGTGTATATAATATATTATATCTAGTTATGGGTCAACCCGTAGTAATAGATTACTATTTTGCCATCATGTAAGGGAACAAAATTTACAACAACCAACTCATTATAGATCTGAAGAAGCTGATAATTTGAATAGTTCAATATCTTGCACTTGGTAATAATCTGCATGAAAAAAGATTAGCGAAATAAAATAAACTCAGCCCTTAAGACATAAGAGGTAATTGATGATTGAATTACTATTTGTTTGATAATCAGAACATGTAACCAATTTGTAGTTAATCTTTCCATATAGCGAGTATTAGGAGTATGTTGGTGATAGCAATATATCAGCATTAGAAATCGAAATTTACATTTATGAAATATGAGCTATAAGTTTGAAAACAGGGTAAATTGAGATACTTGATATTCAGAAGAGTATTAAGCTTATTAAAGTTTATTACTGAGGCTTCTGCATCACTCTGATTCACTTAGGGACTTAGCTAGAATGGGAGAGCTGGGCTCTAAATGCTAAACATTTATTAAGTCTTCCGCAAAGGGTCGATAGATGAAATATATGATATTAGAAATCATCACACGGCAGAGGTGGGGAAAAATGAGGGAGAGAGCTGGGGACTACAGACCGACTATGAGTACTAGATGGTAATGCAATCTAACTGACCCGATAAATGTCGTACTCTTGAGACAAAGAAGGCTAAATAGATTATCAAGTCATTCAAGTACTAAGATAAGACTGAACCAATCATTCCACTACGAGCCTTATATCAGCTCTGAAATACCGTTATAAGTCGTTTGCTTTAACTATAGTCATAGGAGTGATGTTGCAACCAAGTCAGAGATCTGAGGCAATCAAATTTGATTTGAAGCACAATACTGGAGATTTTCGCGCAGAGTTACCGGGAACCTCGATTGACCCACTCACATCAGAATCTCATAAACTAATATGAGAACTTTCCAACTGCGCTAGTGCTAGTGCCTGCTGCAGCAAGGATATGATTGCCTTGATGATCCATACCACTAGTTTCTGCCCATGAGTTCTGATTTGGCAAAAGCTTTTAGCATTTTTATTTCTCAAAAATGGATTCTTCCTGGCTAATTAGTTTACGCATTTGGCACATGAATTGCCTGATCATAAACTATGAGCAAGATCAAATCATGAACTTGAAGTTTCTGAGCATCAAGTTACAGGCCAAAGAGAGGTGACAGAAAAACACGACAGGGGCCTCCGTCTACCCCCCCTAGTCCGTCTACGTATTCGGAAAAGATGGACTACCACCGGCCGTCCGTCCGGTCCTCCCCCTCAAGCAGGACGGACTGGAGGATTTGAAACACGGATGGCAAGTATGATCATAGAGTACGATGGGCTATAAGATCTTGAAGAATTGGATCATGGGATAGGACATTTAAGGAAATCTTGGATTTCTTGGCACATGATCTAATTATTCAAGTTGTTACGGTAGATCCCTTGAGGGTGTATTCTACAAACATTTGCTTATTCTCTGAGTAATTGCTAGTTCTTTCCTTACAATTTGAAATTCTATTCACCTAATACGTCAGGTGGGAATTAGAAAACACTTCCTGCTCTGGTTATTATATTTCTTCTGAATTGCATATGATACCTATTAACTCATATCTGATTTGACAATCTTTGCAATTTGTTAATTTTCTCGGATCATTGCCAGTCAGTCGATGGCTTTTAGGGTTTCGAACGGTAAGGTAAGGTAACCTACAATAAATTTACGGGCCAGAGGCGCGGTTTGCTGACGGCCACAAACCTTCCGATCAGGATCTCAGATCAGGGTATGGGATTCGTATCGTTTTCAAGAATGCTCAGTGTTCCCAGCCGTCCCGGGCCGAAGGAAGGGCCCTGGCGGACTATGATCCCAGGCGCCCCAGGCAGGGTGGGTACGGACAGCGGGGCAAGGCGTTCATCTTTCATAAAGACCGCAGTCCTTTGGGTTGACTGCCGGGCCTTGCATTCTTATTGGGAACGGGATCTGCCGGCAGCTTGATGGATTGACCTCCCCTACAGGTCCCTGGCGTCATCTGCAGGGCCGTGGCGTCACCTATAGTCCCTGCTAACTTTCTGTCAGGCGTATAAATCGCTAGCACCTTTCATCTCAGACTTTAGTACCTAATCCAATACTCCATATGTATGCGCAGTAGTGGTCTGAGTAGGATGGCTAGTATAGGTTGTTCTATATAGCTTTAGGAATAAATTCAACTTATGAATGCTTCTGGAATATACGACTAATTTTATTGCTGTAGGAGGGGGAAGGTTGTAACTCCATGAGAGTAAATCGCTTCTTCGTAGTGTTCCCAATCGGCCAGTCCGTCCACCTTTGGGTACGGCCGGACTGACCTAGGCTTTTTTAGGGACGGCCGGGCCGGACTGTGGGAAACCGGCTTTCCCAAAACAGCCGGGCACGACCTGGGTGACCTGAAGGCCTCAGGTCTTTAACCCCTAACCTCAATCCGCAGAAACAGATTTCTACAGATTAAGGTTAGGGTTTATACACACCACTTCCAGTGTTTCAACATTTGAAATATGTGATCACTCGGCTAGTAACTTTACTTCCAGAAGTGTAACTTTTCAGAAGGCTATCCTGGGTGTCCGAAGAAATGTGCAATGGACAAATATGCAAACACAAGAACTAGATATTGGATATATGGATAAGCTGGCGACATTGATTGACTTTAAGATGATCTAGCGGCACACGCATCGTGTAGCATTTATTGTTCTAATCAAGGTAAGAGCAGCCAGCACCCTGACGACTATCGCAAATATCTATAAATGGTTGGGTATCTGAAGGTTAATTTACGTAGTTCAATTTAAAATGTGTTATAAGGGAACAGCTTAGCCAATCAGTGTTGAGTTATACGCGAGCAGCACTCGTTACCAAGGTATCTGGCGGCTTTACCAGGGATGTGCAGCTTTGCCTGGGTACTTGGTGGCTTTGCCTGGGCATCTGACGGCTTTGCCTGGGTTGCCCGCCTACCAGTCACTCCTCGACGCTGCGGGTGCCTGGGCAGCCGGTGATAATTTAAGCCGGACTGACCCAACTTTTCAAAACCACCACCGGATTCGCCGCTTGGGAACACTGCTTCTTCGTTAATGGTAACTGATTTATTTATCACCACCAGGCACACCCACCCCATACTCACCTCACACCCTTTCCTCAAAACTACAAATTCTCGATACACAATATATACACAGATATTCCTACCTTTTATAACTTATAGTTTTATTTGAACAATTTGGTAAGAACTTAGGCCATTGCCTCGGATGTTAGAAGCCTTATCTCACTCTTCGGTCATCAGCCATTACCTGTTGTCTCCGCCAATTCTGTGGGGGGACCTCCTGTCCCGTCTCCTTCAGGGCCCATCTGTCACGCTCACTCAGCCTCTCCCGCTTCTCATTAACTGAGCACTTTGAAAGCTTCTACTTTAGTACGACTGCAAAATGCAAATCTCATAGGAGAATGCCCAAGCCGGTTCCTTAGATTGATGGCTCTCCAAGCATGGGGCTGTGTAATGCAGCTATTTTTGAGTCACTATCCAAGCATCATTTCAGTATTGGAAGATGTCCTGTTCCGCCATCACCGTATCAAAGGATATCTGTTGAGAGCTTCGCTATGGCGATGAAACGCCTTGCTTGTACTGTCAGCAGGGAAAAAATGCATGTGGAGTGCGCAATTGTTAGGGATGTGGTCCAGAGGGTGGATGAAGTGTTGGTGGGGTTGGAGACGGTGGATTTATGGAACTCTACCTGGGGGCAGGATCACTGTAGTGAGAAGAATAATCGAGATGGGGTTAGAATGTGGCAAAGTGAAGCTAAATTTGAGGTGGAGTCAGTGTATCTGCAATACCCCGCTAGGAAAAATTCAATAAACTAGAATCAGGCACAAATGAATGAGGGTATGGACATGTGTTGGATTTTGTGAGCAAACCCCTAATCTTGAAATATTATTCTTTTTTATATATGACTTTATTTCGCTAATAGCAGTATGTAAAATGTAGTGATTTCCTGTTTTACTTGCGTTGAATTAATAGCAGCCATAGTACGTGATCTCTCTGATGACCCCACACCATACTAGACCTCACTATCTGAACCCTTCTAACAGATGAAGAAACTGGTGTCGATGCCAAGTTAGAACCCAGGCATGCTAGGCTTATGATACATGTAGGATTAAGAGCTGCTATAGTCACACACTACCATCCTAGATCTTGGAGCCAATGTACCTTACCTCGCCAGAGCTTTATACTGAACCCTGTTTTCCTGTTCAGAATCCTTAGCTGTACTAACAGATTCTTTAGAATTTGGCTGTTCAGTCTAGGTGATCCAAGCTGTAATCATCCTTTCAGCTACAATTTTCCCAGCATCACAGAAAATCACTCCTATAACATCAATTTACACAACTATGAGACAACACGATAGAATAAAGCATAGCCCAGTAACCTAAGATAAACTCACCAAGCGCGGTCATCCAGATGAGTGTAAAACAGAAACAAACCCTCATAAAGCCCCTTGGTACAGCTGGCATTGCCTGCAGGATACAAAAGTATTGGGAAAAGGGACCCTTTGTGCGAAGGTCTCGTCTCCCATTGTAAGAATGCCATACCCAAAATCTATTAAGGAATTAAGGGCTGGAGTTGGTGGCTTTTCCCAATACTTTTGCATTTGGTTAGCAGTTGTTTTCTGATGTAGTATATTGAATAATGGAAGGGAGGATGTTTAATCTTGGTCCATCTCCAGAGCCGACAACTAACCCCTGATTAGGGATAACAAGATTAGAGATAAATCCTCTCACAATATTATTCCTATATGCTGAGCTGTTTTCCTGTTGATCAACTAAAAATTGCTCCATGAATTTATTTGACTAAGAAAATCATCTATTTCTTTCCCTTGATAAACAGTCAACCAGCAAATTGGTTGGGTAGATCATAGGGCCTACAGTTCTGTCGAGGGGTGGCCCTATCCTAAAACCCAGAATTAATAGAAATTGAATTCTAGGACCAGTCGCCCTTATGGACTGTAGGCAGTTTTCAAAGTGCTGCCTTTCTGGTACAACTGCCTGCATGCAAACGTTAGCCACGATATCCATTACCAGATCATACGAGCTAAGGATGAATGTGATTTATTGGGGTTCGGAGTAAGGGGATGTGGTTTGGCTGAGGAGGGGCAATAACTGGATAGTGTTATTGGTTAGTACTTTGGCATGCTCAAAAAGAGGGGAAAACAATCTGTCGCTAAACGAGGATGGAGGGGCTGATTGATCAGGAAGAGGTGGAAAGCATAGTGGTATTACAGGATGCCATTGGCCTGGCACAGTTGTAGTGTAATCACTGGTGTATTCTACTATATCTATCAGTCTTATGAAGAATCTAATGTGATGAGGCAAAATTCATAGTGCAGGAGGAACAAGGACTGTAGTCCTTAGTAGAGTTCATTAAGAGACTCAATTAAATGCATAGGTTCAAGTACACAATGGCCAGTGCATCATCTGAGTATCACGTAAACCATAAGGTGTCATTCTAGAGTCAGGATTTCTTGTGCCGCCAAGGCAAGGACCTTTCCGAAATGGCAAACTAGTTTCAAACAGTCAGACCCTACCTGGTCTTGTGGGTGGTTTTTTCCGGCTTGTATGATGATAATGTTATCCGAGTAGCATACATGCGGAAGTATAGGGGAATAAAGTATGGTGTGCTGAGAAGTTGTGTAATTTACCAGGTACGAGAACCAATCTTCGGCGGGAATTCCTTGGAAAACAGGGATTGAAAAGAATACTGTACAAGTCCTGCAACATTCTGAGCACTCATACAAACTTAAAACTTGTATTTTGAGATACTGCTTCCCTGAGACGAGAACCATGCATATTAATTCCATATAAGTAACTCATGATCGGATATGCAGATATTTATCTAATTTATTATCGCTTGCCTCAGGTTGAACTTCAGTGATGTAGGAATCTATTCCAGCAGAAAATTATTGTCAATTATCTTCATTGTGATTTGTTGATCCTAGTCAGCATTATCAGGAAGAGATGAGACTAGAATCTGGACTTGCTTGTGTAAATAATCTTTGAATTGTTGTAGGTCAGTAGCTATTTGAAGAATTAAGATACCAGCTATAATTGCTGAACAGGTGTTGTTCTCTAGAATACGTTCAGGTGACTGACAAATCTAAAATATGAAGGTAGAAGCCCATACAGGAAGTTCTATCAAGCTAATAATGGAGTGTTGAAAGGTTCGCCTCCTGTTCAGTGTTGCAACAAAGTATACATATTCAGAACACCAGAAATATGCTGAAAACCAAGGGGTAGAACATTGCATTTGTGTTCTGATAGATGTGAAGTTTAAACAGGTCTTAGCTATGGGTTATCAATCGAGAAACATAACACTTGTGGCACAGTAAAAAGCAATCGTGGTTATGCAAAATAATTGGCAAGACTCTAAGTAATAAATTATGATATCATATAAATAATAAAGGGGACTAGAGTAAATATTAATGATGTGCAATGGTTTGAGAGTTTGATACTCTGTGATAACTTCTATATGTTTTTGTTACCTTTTCTTTAAAGTCTGCTGTACTATATGCAATTCCCGCCCAAACTGCGCTTATCATTTCCTGTATTGTTGCCCAAAGCGTTCAAGTGAAAGTTGGTATAGGCTTTACCGAATCTGAACATTCAGGTACGATTTTGCAGCTGACTTCAACACCACATCAACATTTTCTCTGAACATAGCATTTGGCTGTGCCCCAATCTCTATATCCTGCCTTTTTATCAGCACAAAGCCATCCTACGTCAGATGTAGTGCTGTTGCGTCCAGAGTTTGGGAGTGAGGACTTAGGGTCCTATGCATCCTGTGCGTCGGGAACTCAGGCGCCACATCTGGTCGGGTCTGGTGCGTCTGGACACCCTTCTCAGTACCGGGTTCCGTCCGGACACATGCAATTAAGCAACCCTGCCTCCCATGTATCCAGACTACAACCTCAATACCATCGCCCATCAGGATTTACCACTACCCTGGAGTACGCTCCTAGCCTTCCCGGAGTCTGAGGTCTAGCCCTAGAGTGAGGAAGGGGTATTTCTTGGCACAGAAAATATCGTTAGTGGTGGGACCAGATGAGAAAGCCATCGTACCCTTGATCTTAAATTTAGGCTAAATACCCCCAGGCAGAGTCACACTGGGACCCAGAGTTTTATTTTCAGACTGGGAATATGATCTTTGAATGAGCGAAAATGCCAGCTCACTCCAGTCTGAAGGCGAGTAATAGCCATAACACTCTCAGGTGGCTGGGGGTTTCTCAGCACTTAGCCTCCAAGTGGAAGCAACGCGACACACTCTCATCATCACACTCAATATTCACACTCCGGACGCACAGCGGCAACACTCCACCACAGCCAGACACTAGATTCTGAATGCAACACCTGGAGGTTCCTGGGCTCGACGCCAGCTACGCAGCGGTATACAGGAGGTCTCTGTCGCATCAAAACTCATGAAATTGGTAACCCTTGTAGGGCTTGACTTTATAGGAACCCTGGCAATCGCAGAGCCCAATGGGAGATTCTTCCACAACCACTGCCCCGATCCTCATTCTGATACAGGAAGAACGTTGGGCCCGACGGCAGCTATGCAGCGGTATAAAGGACGTCTCTGTCGTATCATGGTTCATGAATTCGCCGACCCTTGTGAGAGTTGTCTTTATAGATCGCCTCACGATCCTAGACCTCGATGGCAGATCCCTCCACAACAACTGCTCAAATGCTAAATGTGATTGCGGGGGGTTGTTGGGCTCGACGCCAGCTACCCAGAGGTATAAGGGACGTCTCTGTCGCATCAAGGCCCAAGAGATCACTGACCCTTGGAGAGGTTGTCTTTATAGGCACCCTAGCGATTCCTGAACTTGATGGCGGATCCCTCTACAGCTACGCGGCCAATTCTTGATCAGATTGCGGGAGGTCGTTGGGCCCGGCCCCAGCTACGCAGAGGTATAAAGGACATCTCTGTGACATCAAGACCCAAGATATCACTAACCCTTTGTGGGGGTTGTCTTCATCGGGACCCGGGGACTCGCAGAGCTTGATGTCAGGTTCCTCAACCACCGCCGGGCCCATTCTGGATCCGATTGCGGGAGATTGTTGGGCCTGGCGCCAGCTATCCAATGGTAGATGGTACCTCTCTGTCGCATCGGAACCCATGAAATCGCTCCCTTCGGTGGAGGGTATATTAGGTATCACGCTGGTGATAATTTACTCGATGGCACATTACTCCACAACTGCGAGACAGACTTTCATTCTGTTTGCGGGGGATTGTTGGGCCCGACGCCAGCTTCTGAACGGTGGAAGGTACGTCTCGGGCCCATTGAAGCCCATCGAATCGGTGTCTTCTGTGGAAGGTGTATTAGGTATCAAGCTGATGATATTTTACTCGATGGCAGATTACTCCACGACCACTTCACGGATCTTGGTTCTCTTTGCGGGATATTGTCGGGCTCGACGCCAGCTTCCCAACGGTATAAGCTTCATCTCTCCGCGATCTGTATTCATGATGTTACAGGGCCCCAGCTAGGGGGGGGTCCGCGGAGGCCAGACAGAGGGCTTCAACTTGAACGGGTATTTTGTCAGAAGGCTCCCTATGCGTACAGGTGTTTCTATGTGGATTAGCCTGTATATTACTAGTAGAACCATAGTAGAACCATAATAGAATAGTAGTAAATTTAATTATTTGATAGTATGAAATCTATTGTGACCCAGGTCAGAAATAAGTAAAGGGGAGACCCTTCCCTTATCTCAGGAAGATGGGGTGTGGTGTCAGGTAGATTTCTGAGTCTTAGGTGGTGCGTCAGGTAGCGCCCTGAGTATTAGGTGCTGCATCAGGTTGCGTCCGATGCACAGTGTAGTAGGATCGTTTCGTTCTGATTCTCGATTTACATTCCAGCGTTAGGTGCGTCAGATGCACAGAACGCACAAACCCAAGGTATTATTTTTGCTGATGTTAGAGTCTATATAAACAGCTACCTGTGCTGAATGGCCCTCCCTGAAGTTAGTTCCTTCCAACTGCTCCTGTACTTCCCCTTGCCTTTTGCTGCTCCAGTATTTGCCGACAAGGACCATTTCCACTCCTCTTTCCTCTTCTTACAAATGCGTCTACTTCTAATCATTACAATCATTAGAAAGTTACCCTTTACATCAAGTTTTATATATGATTACGAATATGTAGGAAACGGACCTTGAAGTGTCACTCTCTGTTAATCACTACCATCAAAAACCACCTCTATAGCCTAGTGGGTAGAGCCCACTTGTCCCTTACTCACTACCTGTTTGGGCCTGCAACCATCTTGGCGAGCAGCACCCCTTTGTTGTTTTCTCTTGTTGACTTTGCCCATTTGGTTTTCTCCTATCTTCTCTGCCTCTCATTGTCTCTACTACAGGTTTTACTTTACCTTCAATTCATTGATATTTTAGCAAATGTTGACAATTAGACCACAAATTGGCGGTTCTTTCGTATACAAAGACCACAAATATTACACCCAATCTTGAGCTTTTAAAATTAATATTCCATTCATGATACCTGCTTTTAGTAATAACAAATAGCGTACATTGGTTCTTGTTCAGTCTGCCAATATTCTTATAGTTTTTAAACATTATGTACCACCATATTGGGCATGTAATATAGCTTTGAAATGAGCTTTAAATGAGGTTTACACTTATACGGTAATGTACTATATTCTGAGAGATATGTAGAAACTGGGATATCTGCAGCACATATGTTAACAATTTGACACTAACTTTTGTACAAGAAAACTATTGTAGCAGTTATGAGAGGGGAGAATAGGGAAAGGAAAAAAAGGAGAAGGGGAGAAAAGAGTAGGAAGAGAAGGAGGGAAAACAAAGTTTACATGAAAAGTGGTAGGTGCAGTATTATACTATAATTGAATTGATCAGATTCTCTGTTGTTTGGCTAGAGTGGTAAGGAAAGACGAACAACAAAGAAGAGGCTAGGATCGGGTATCACAGAGCTTTACTGTCATTACTGCCACTTCTAGTTTTTCACCAACAAGGTTCAAGTATAGTAAATTCAGCGTTAGGATGTGCGGGTAGAGGAGATGATCATATCTATTAAATATGAAACATTGAACAACAGATTATAAAGAGAAAATGATTGATAAGATTGAAAGAGGGGTTAAGAAAAGAGACAGGAAGTGATGGATGAGCAAAAAGATATATTGCATCAGGTGCAATCGTATTGTATTCTGACTCTCCAGGTCGGGAACTCTGGGTTGTGTGCGTCTGGTGCCTCCGGTACTTAAGAGCTACATCGGGTTGCATCCGCTAGGTCTGGGCGGTAACTACTACTCTGGGTTCCATCCAGACACATGCAACCAAGGAAACCTGCCTCCCATGCATCAAGCCTCAGATCTGAACACAATGGCATATCAGGATTGACCAATACGTGTGAGTATCCTCCCAGTCTTTTCAGTGTGTGAGGAAGGGGTATTTCTTGGCAGAGAAAATATGGTTAGTACTGACGCCAGATGAGAAATCCATCATATCGTTAATCTTAATTTTGTGCTAAAGACTTAGGGTTTGATTTTCAGAATTTCATCTTGGAGGTAGCGAAGATACCAGATCCCTCCAGTCTCATCGTCTGCTGGTGAGATACGCGTTGGGATGACTTTGGTGTTTTTTCTTTTATTACTGTCACAAATCGTGACTAAGCAAGGCAGATTTCACATGACTAATATTTATTAAGTCATAAGGTATGTTGGTTTTACACTATGACGTCACATGACTTATAGTTCTCACATGACTATGCACTTGCGAGTCATCGTTATATTATGATTGGTTGATTGTTTCATGACTCACGATAGTGACGTCATATGATGTAATGACTTTCGCACATGACTCGTATTATGAGTCATGGGTTTCGCGCGTGTGACTCATTTGAGCACGTGATTGGTTTTATGGGTTTTGATTGGGTAACGGTATATTGCGCAGTGACTCATATGAGTCATGTGATGGATTTCACGCTATGACTCATTATCAGTCATAGAAGTTATGTTACACGAGGTGAAGAGTCACGAGGGTTAGGGTTGTGAGAAGAGGCCTATATAAGGCGCTTGGTTGCGACCAAGAGATAGGACACGAACCATCTCTCCTCCACCTCCGGCGATTGAAATCTCAACACCACGGGAAATCATCGTCACTTTCCCCCACCCACCTCTC
>Ga0307509_10002517_pt1 | contig 29539 bp, 31 predicted proteins | sample 10_EM_MG_FD_202245 | JGI IMG/M metagenome (GOLD analysis project Ga0307509, IMG submission 202245) | Populus trichocarpa ectomycorrhiza microbial communities from riparian zone in the Pacific Northwest, United States - 10_EM | ecosystem: Host-associated > Plants > Roots > Unclassified | place...
TGTTCTCCACCCTCTTCTCTATACTTCTGAGGTTTTTTTTGCCCAATAATGTGATTGGCTGTAGAGCCTTTCTATTTCAAAAAGCACTGAAAATCTGGTGCACGTTTTGAATGGCATGAACCATACATTTGCTGGTAACCAAGGTCTTGCTCTTTTTTTCTTTTTTCTTTCTTTTTTCTTTCTTTTTTTTTGTCTTAAGCTCGGGCTTCGGGGGGAGGGGGTCAGTTTTCGAAGTGAGCTCACCCCCCTTGTCCAAGAGAGGTAATTTCGGACGTCTTAAGCGCGGGGTTTCGATTATTCGAGTTCTTGCGGTACTGTATCGTTCGTTTCAATCGTTCGTTCCTCCGCCTGAATGGCGATAGCAATATATGTGCGGGCATCCAGGTCTGGCACAGCCAGTCAGATTCCGTATTCGTTCATTCCATACCACTCTTTACTCGCAAATGACTATCGGTATGATAGGAGACATTCCGACACCGGCCAACCAGTCAACCAACCAATTACGGCTCCAAACACACCAATCACCGCGGTGACATCCTCGCAACAACATTCTCGACGATGCTTCTCATTGGGTGGTGCACGAGTGATTGTATGTGATGGGGCTAATACTGGTTTACTGAAGGAATGCCCCGTGAATAAATTGACTGTAATATGTAACCGTCCTGGGTTGGAAGCGCTGCGTAGGAATTAGAACTTCGGCTTTACCCCCCATTGGTTTTTTTTTATATCGTGCTAGGACATCTTGGGCATTCACCTCACTTGCACTTGCAAATATAATCTACTCGAGAGGAAGCTTCTCTTTTCTTCTTCTCTCCTGCCGGTCGGGGTATCATTCCCACTAATCCTGTGCGTAATCAGCCATTAGCACTGCTCCATCATACCAACCGCCGCACAAAATATCGTGATACCGTAAGAAACTGGAATAATTGAACCTCGGCCTACTGCTACTCGCGCGCGAACAAAGTCTGGGGGGGTTTTTTTTGCGCTGATCAGTGCCTTAACTACTTAACTTAACCTCGAATAGGAGATTGGAGCTGTCTTTGCTGGCGTAGGGTCCGGCAACTTTTTTTTTTTGGTCAAGCTAGGGCTGAAGCTGTCAGCTTTTCCAGTGCTTTCGCCCCCTGGTCCCCTATCCAAGTGGTGGGGAATTTCGGGCGTCTTACCGTCGCACCCCGAGTATAGTAGAGCACAAAATGCCTGAGCTACCGGGTATTGGTATTGGAGCTTTCCTTCACTACCTTCCCTGCCTTTCCATTCCATTCCATTCCTGCGGTGGCCAGAGTATTCGTGGATAATAATATTATGAAGCTTAGTAGGCAAGTATCATAGTTTGCATTTTAGCGTGAAGGGAAATTCGGCACTATTAGCAACTGCGGGGGAACAACGCAAGTTTCAAGTCAGTTGTATCGACAGAGCTCAGAATTAGGTACGCGACTTTGGGCGCGGTAGCCAGAGTTGCAACTCATGTACCCCCCCCCCCCCACTCAACTCCGCATAACTAGTTCATTACTGCTAATACAAGTACAAACGCTGGTGAGTGGTGCGCCACTTATTTACTCCGGCCGATTTTATTATTATTTTTTATTAATATTGTTACTTGTATTATGATATAATTTCATAATATACTGCCTTGAGCGGAGGTATGATACATTCTTTGCAACGCCTGCTACCGGGCTCACGATAGCGCGATTTTGACCCCTGTCGATACCTAAAAACCCCTGGAACATTGCATTGAAAGGTTGTAAGCCTATTACCCCTTAGCCCCTCCGAAGGATCTTTGGATCGCTAAATTATAGGATTACTAGAGCTTTTGCGATAATATCACTTTCGGGGTATAGAATAAGAAGATCTGATTTACCAGAAAGCGGGTGGAGACAGCATTGATATTGACATTGGCTGTCAGCCAAACATTTACTAGGGGCTGTTCGGCACAGCGGCGGTTGAGTGGTATGCTTTCCCAAACACCCTGAGTAGTTTGTGAAAGTTTGGGGAAAATTGGTAATCGGTGGAAGAGGTTAATTTCCAACGGAGTGAACTTAATAAGATGATAGTGAGCAAAATTTTTATCATGTTAAAATGGAATTCACCAACTCAATATTAACCTACAAAAACATTGTTCCCAAGCCACAGTTTCCAAACTTCGGAAACCGTTGTTTGGAGGTATGATAGAGTGCTGCCAAACACACCAACCCAGTGGGATTGCAGTTTCAGTGGGTTCACCGCACAAACGTCGCCGTGCAAAAAACACCCCCTTATTGTTGTATTCTTCTCGCTTGCGCTGATGAGAAAGGGTTCCAAGAGATTTTGTGGCCAACCTGGCTTGGGCTTTTGTTACCCCACCCAACCAACCTCTTGTTCCCCCGGAAGACGGCATTGCAGAGGTTGCTTGGGATTACCGAGATTTGGCTGGTTGCTCTACATGGATTAGTATGAGGAGTGAAGTGGCCCGCGGAGTCAGAAAGTACTTTATCACTATTGAAGAATGCCAGTTTGAGATCCGAGGTTTGATACCTACACTGCTTGAAGCCACGGAAGTTGTCTGTCTACGAGTGTACTCTTTTATTACTAGAACCTTCCAGACTCTTCTCATCCTTAATAGCTAACTATGATACCTTCCAAACCGTCCATTCACCCAAGAGCTTCTATTTCCCTTGCTGTTTTCGTCGTAGAGCTATCCATATTCTGAACAAGGCACACCTGCCTGCTCTGCCTAACCGCAGTCATCGCACTTACTACTTTAGAGCGAATAATGCGCTTGCTTTCCCCTTTGTGTTACTGTACCTTCTATATGTCTGTATCCATGCCGCTCCTCTCTAGCCCACTTTGAATCCTTTCTTTGACTTTCCACCCAACATCAGTACGCAATCGCAGGCCCGACCGGCTTTACAACCTATTTCCTTAGACTTACGACCGCAAAACCTTTCACGGGAGAAGGAGGCAACAAAGAATCCCCGTGAGAGAGCTTTCAAGCCGTAGAAATAGCCTCTTTTATCCAAAACGCTAGAGTCACACAAGATCACTCGTAGATTCCATTCTCCAACATATTCCCCGCCTAAGCGGGAGAGGGGAAACGAAAGAAAGCAAAAGAAAAGAAAAAGAAAAAAGCTCAAAGAGTCAACCGAAAGCACCCCTTCGCACCTAGCCCATCCCCATAAAGCAAGAGGGAGGGGAAGAAAGAAAAATAATAATCTAGCCATCCCTCGGAACCTGCGCCTCTACCTCTATCTCCACGAGCATCCCTTCCTCGCCGAGCGCCGTGACGCCCACGCACGTCCACACAGGCGCATGGTCCGGGCACCACTTCCGGATAGCCGCGATTGTGATCCCCAGAGCCTCGGGCGATAGATCGATGTGGTAGGAACGTATCTTGTACACTTGGCTCCAGCCAGCGCCGCCGGCGTCTTGGAGGTTCAGTTGGATGTTTTTGAACGTCTTCTCAATCTGTTCTTCAATTGTCTTGGCGAGTTCGCCGGTTTTGGGATCCCAGCCGCCTGGAGAGGAGGAGCTCCATGTTAGAAAGAAGGAAGGGAGGGAGGGAGGGAGGGAAGAGGGGTAATTGCCTTGCCCGGCGCATTCAATCCTGTTGTCTATGCGGACTGCTTGGCTGTAGTAGTATTTCTCTAGATTGCGCTTTCCGACGCCGGCGTATGCGTAGTAACGTAGGTGGGACATTGCCGTTTCTTTCTTTCTTTCTTTAATTCTCTTGAGGAGGGAGGGGATGTATATATCGATCGCTAGAGTGGCCATTTATTTGGGTATTCGCTATATCCTATCACCAGAAACCCTCCGATTCCAACCACCCCCGAAGCCAGAATCATTCGGACACCCACCTAGGGCAAAAGGGAAAAAAAAGGCGAAAGGACCCTGCATCTAACGCAAGGCTCCCTCCCCATCGCTAAACTCCCGAAGCCTGCCTGCCTGCCTGCCTAGTTTGGGAGGGTTCACCGTTACTGTGCTCACGTATCGCAGACACGCAAATTTGGGGAGCGAAATGGGGGTATGATATACTGTAGCTATTTTATGTTGTCGGGGGAGGCACGGTCGTGATATTTGGGGTCCAGGTTATACTTACTCGGAGAAAAAATTATTAGGGATGCCCCCCTGTCGATATTGCGATTGTCGGGTTATGGCCGAGAGCAGATTGCTTTGTTGTGTGTTGACCGATACCGGCATCTGCCGAGGGGTGGTTGGGTTGGGTGGGTTGTGGTGTGTCGTTTGAGGGTGTGAATTACTCTGTACCCGTGTGCTTGGGTCTTGGGCTGCGCGGCGCAGAAGGAAGGGGTCCGGTGGTGAGTAGGGTTCTGAAGCGGAGATATGGCACCATAGGCGATCTGGGGTATATATTGGTTACATATATTGTGCTAGGGGGAGAAGCAGAGTTGTGGTGCTTCGTTGGGTTAGGTAATGATCTACAGGTACCATGTCGCACGCCATTGCAACCAATCAAGGGCTCCCATAGATATTAAGTACTATGATAATATCATGGTACAAGCACTGCGCCGAAGAGGAGATAAATTCATATCCTCTCTAAAATGAAGCACTCGTAATAATTTCCTTCCAACACCGGGATCGCTATAGCTAACTTACAGAGAGAGGAATTGTCAGATCCACGGTATGGTAATTTTCATAATTATTAAGAACGCGTAGTAGAGCACTGTCTAGAATAAGAGGCAGTAGACATAGCACGTAACCCCCCTCCCCCCTCCCACCACCACGATACACCGTACTAGTACGCAAAGATCCGGAACAGCAATTATCCGAATCGGGGACCCAACGGACCACAATACTCGAGCACCATACTACACTACACCGGAGGGTGAAAATGCATTCGCATTATTTTCAAGTCCTGGCTGGGGCTTAACCAAAAACGCGAGTATATTTTATTCACCCCGACGTATTCTGCACACCGCTCGCAAAAGTCGTTCGTTACTGATAAGGGCTAATTTTGACAACCCGAGCGGCAGAGCGGTGGGAACACCCATCCCATCCCCCGAGTGCTATAATACAACTACGATAACTAGGCGTGGCATAGAAAGGTTTATGGCGAAAGGATTGATGCCCGCAGTAAGTGGTCGTCAAAACCGCGGTTCATTGGCACCTGCTGCCTATACAAACCACCAGGGGAGCCCGAGCCGATTACCTATAGAACAAATTTAATACCGGTATCGACCGGTGATTTAAAAGACGTAGATATCATACTTAATCACACATCCCTTCTCGAAATTATAACTGATAACGATAAAGAGGAGGAAAAAAAAGAAAAAGAAAAGAGATGGTCGATATCCAGATTTGCAATTTAATTCCCTTCAAAAGAATCCTCCCCCCCCAAGTGTTCAATTTCAGTTTTTCAATACCTAACGCACACCAATCCACACGGCGCAACTACTACCTCACGCCCTAAGATCAAAAATATCATTCTTCCATCCACCTTCCTCGCCCAGGGCTGCTACCCTCTCGGTAGAGTCCTTAATCTTGCCCACAATCCCACCCGGCGGGAATTCACCCGGGAATATCTCATCTTCCCCAATATTAACCCTATAACCACCTCCCCCCACCCTGGCACTTCTCCCCTCTGCACTGCCACCTCTATGTCCCGGTGGACGTGAAAGGATCGCTTTAATCCACCCTTCAAAACTCCCGCCACCCCCGCTGGTAGCAATGGATGCAACCCTCATGCGCTCCACGACACCACGAATCTCCCTGTCCGCCATTTCGAAGGTATGTTTTATCCTCTGCTCCAGTATGCTCGCCACCAGCTTCCGTACCATCGGGCGGACAACGGGGGATAGTAGTGCTGCGGCCCACGTGTGGTAGGCGTTGTACTTGTACTTGAAGTTGTGGATGTTGACTTTCACGCTTTTCACTTGGAAGTAGCGTCCGCTACCATACACACTGTCCACAGCGTCGTCGTCGTCGTCATCGTCATCGGAGTGGCTTTCGAGGATGATCTCGGCATCAGCCCCCCTGCCGTCTAAATACAGGTCCAGGAATCCGTGGTCTTCGAATTTGATTAGTCCAGTCTTCTTCCGGACTACGAAGGCTATGTCCTTCGCGAACATGGTGATCCCCTGAACGCGCAGCTTGCTGGTTCCATAGTAGTGGCTGGAGAAGACGTACTCGTTCACGAACTCTGCTCGGGTAATGGCCTCGAAGAGCGTCTTGTAAGGGATGAAATGGTCGCTTTCGAGGATCAGGTTTTCGAGGATCAGGTCGTAGTCCCGATCTTGATACTCTACTCTAGGAATTGGTACATAGCGTACCTCGCCGACGAGTCTGGGTAATAGAACGTCCAGGATGTCATGCAACACGCGGCGCTTAAAGCCTCTGAAGTTGCCCTGGGAATCCAAGATTACTAGGTCGTTAAAGACCTTCTTGGAGGTCTCGATGACTCGACGGTTCTCACGATCTTGGGAGATGGCGTCCAGGAAGGATGTTATTTCTTGGAAGAGGGCCTGCATGTCTGGTTGGTAGGCGTCTTTCTTTTCCTGCAGGAGGGCGGTGGACCGGTCGTACAGTGCATGTGCCTCCGCGTCGGCTGCGTCTGAGGTTACAAAGTCCTTTTGCTTGAGAGATCGGTTGAGGAAGCTCGAGATGTCGCTGTAGAAGCCGCGAAGATCCTCATCTGACTGAACGTCTTGTATTACTTTCTTCGCAGCGGAGTGGATGTCGTCGAGGGGCTTTCCGTCTGCGAAGACCATTAGAATGGCCTTTCCTACTGTTAGCAATCACAATTCATCACTCGACAGACCGAGACGCTTGCCTTCATTTCCTGAACTGCCCTGTCAAAGTGCTCGTCGGTGCGAATAGTGGGCTCCTGTGCGCTAGTTTCTTTAACAAGATTTTCCGTCATCCTGTCAATGTACTTGTGCGTCATCTCGATCAAAAAATCCACAGTATCGTTGAAGTCAGAGTTCTTCTGGATCTCGTTGATTGTGCCCTTAAGCCTATTGATCACCGCGTCCCGGCGCTGCTTCGGGAATTTCTCACGCAGATAGGACTCCACGTCGTAGCGTGACTGGGAAGTCTGTCCGCGGAGGGTCTCCACGTAGGAGATTCCCTTATCTTTTGCCATGGACTGGATTCGTGATGCGGAAGGAATATCTGGACTTGCGTTTGGATCGCCGAGAGCGGACTCGGCGGGTTGCTCGATTTGCGAGATGTCTCCTGTCGGGCGAGCTTTTTCCGCCGCGGAACTGGCAACGTGTGCGGCGAAGGAGGCGGCATCGGCGAATATATCGCGGGAGACGACTAAGTTTGTTGTTAGCATCAGCAGTGCCATGGGAATGAGGGGGGGGGGGTATACTCGTGACATCGCCTAGCAGCTTCCTAAACTCGGGGCTGGAGTAGAGGAGATTTCCTAGGAGTCTCATCTTTGAATATACTGTCGACTATTAGCTACAGCCGGTCTATATAGTTCAATTGAAGGCAGCTTGCTCTTCTTCACATCCTTTCCAGATGGCTTAGCCCCCGCCACAGCCCCTCCAGCACCCTTCATACCCGGTCCACGAACATCAATCTGCGCATTCGAAGTATGCCAAATAAACTCCTGAATCTTATCATCCGACTATCCCCCCTCCTCACATCAGCGAACGCCCCTAAAGACCCAAAGTTTAAGATATCACTCACATTCTTATTCAGGCCAACCTCAACGACCGCCTCAACCCAAGCCCTCAAATCCCTAACAAATCCCCGCCCCTGCACACTCAGCCTCCGATTCCTACTGTCGAGTACCCCACTAGCTCTAAGTGCATATCTAGCCCACGCCGTGGCCTGTTCAGTGCTCGGCATATATCCCTCCTTTACTGCGAGTAGTGCTTCATAAGTCCTAAGTTTACTCCTAATAGCAGCCTCCTTCTGCGCCCTGCTTGGGTCGGAGGGATTGGCCACAAGTGGCTCTCGTTGGGACCTGTCGAGGTCTTTAGCCGCCGTTGAGGACATCTCTGCGGCGGTGATGTTGCTGCGGGATGGGGAGTAGTGTCTGACTTGGGCTCTGCTAGAATTTTCCGACGGCGAGGTTGAGGATGTGTGCTTTCCTGAGAGGGTATTTGGGGGTTGTAAGTGTGGAGCTGAGTGGGCTATATTTGGCTTTGGTCTTGTTAATTCTCCAGTAGTAGTGGTGGTGGTGGTGATGGTGGTCGTGGTCGTGGTGGGTTGTGCGGGTGTATCGCTGGTTGCACGTTTTAGTGGGCTTGTACTAGGTGCATTGAGGGGGACTTCGGTGCTCATTTGGAAGATTGGATAGGAGGAGGAGCGCAGTTGTTTGGAATTATATTATGATTTTTGTTCCGCTCTCCCTGCTGGATATCTGCCCCGGGGGGCGGGGGGCGGGGGGCGAATCAAGGCATTTCATGGTATACCATAAAAAGGCCCGCGTGAAATTGTGCTCGAACAGATCAGACGGGAAGGTGGATGTCGTCATTACTACATCGACCCTTCTCCTATCATACCATGCCCTAGCTAATTTAGACTATCGCTTCGAAAAAGTCGGATCCGCACTAGGGCGGCCTGCCCCACCTGCCCCCCGCCGTTTGCTTGGAGTGCGGCGATTTGGTGGTCTTGGTGTGGTGTCCTCTGGTCGGTTCAGTTGCCCCTAGCTCCAATCCGACTCCTACAAAGTGATACAGGCACGTACGAGTACTCGAGCACTCCAGTCCTCCAGTCCAGTACCGCTACTATACCGGCATCAGTTTGCTCTGCTCCTGCTCATCTCTGCTCATCTCTAATTTACTTTCCCACCTGCTATCTCCCTCTCTGTGTGGATGTGGGTATGGGTGGGTGGGTGTGTGTATGCGTGCATGAGGACCATCCAGTAAGCCGTTTGGCGTGTGAGTGAGTGTGTTCACACACACTTGACGTCGTCAACATGTGAGAAGCCAAGACTCGGCAATGACTAGATTTACTTATTCCAAGAAACGTTCAAGCCCGTGTCGATCCTTTTCCCCGCAACTCTTGTTCCCAAGCGAGCTTACGAGCGCGAAGGGGGCTTCAGACGTCAGGCTTGGATCATCGATTAGACCGTTTGTATTAATTTCACTTGTCACAGATCCAAGAAAAGGTCCATTCCGACATGATAGGGTAGAACTACGGCATAATAATGCAGCAGTGCAGAAGCAAAAATGAAATGAAATAAATCGATACAAGACTCCCGGTATCACCCCTATATCACCCCTATTCTACCCGCTCCCTAACCTCCAAAACTCAAGACAGCTCAAACCATCGCCAATTCTACATGTTTGTTCCCCAAAGAAAGAAAAAGAAAATACATAGGAAAAGGTTGAAGTCAGGCGAAAAAAATAGTATGATACAACACGAGACGATAAGAGGGAGGGAGATATCGAGAAGAATGGATGAAGATGAAAAAAGGCTGAAATGGCTCCTCCGGCTTCTCCGTCTTGCTTGTTTTCTTCTTCCCATCACAAAAGCTATTTTTTCTTTTTGCAGTCTTTTCCTTCGCCCCTCTGATCTAAGGTAGCATAACCACCCAACACAAGCCAATTCAAAGCCAACCCATGCATCAATCGCCCTCCGGTCTCAAGGATATGAAGGGGAAAGGGAAAAAAACGCGAAATCGCCAAACCAGCACAGACATCCCACGCGCACCCGCACCCGCACCCGCGCAAAACTAAGTTCATGATGTGCGCAGAAAGAGTGAAAAAGAGGAGGAAAAAAGAACCCCAGCAGAACACCACGATATGTGAACTGTAGAACAAGGTAACCGAAAACTGAAAGAACATGACCCTTCATACGACCGGAAATTGAAAAAGAAAAGAACAAAATAGAACAAAATAGAAACTCCAGCATCACACCAAAGCATTAACTTCTTCATCACATTGTTCATCGGGCAAGCGACTGCCCATGGCGAAAAAAACCCCCACCAAGAAGACCGAAGAAAAAAACTCACTATCTCGCAAAGACTTTGGCCACACCGTCGCCGCCCCCACTTACCGCCCATCTTCCATCCGCGCTCCAGACAACGGAGCAGACTCCTTCGCCCCGCATAAGCCGGTGACTCGTGATCTCCTGGGTGCAGGATCTCTTTTCCATGCTCCAGAACCTCAGACTTGCATCATGGCCAGCAGAAACAAGTTCTCTGCCGTCCGGGGAGAGCGCCAAGCTTGAAATTGCAGCGGGATGTGCAAGCATGTTATATGTGCATTGGCCTTCAAGGTTTTAAAATCAGCCTCAGTACTCACAACTAAACATGCAGAACCTTGATCGGACACTCACCACTATTAGCGTCAAATATTCTCACGTATCGGTCCTCATGTCCGCTAATAATCGTCCCGCCGACTCCGCCCTTCAAACCCGTTGCTCCAGCCATCAAGGCCTCGTCCTCCTTACCAGCTTCGATGCCGCTCTCAAGGTTCACAGTTGATGCCACAATTGCATTAACCCCCGAAGCCGGTGTACCATCATAGGTCTCCTGGCTCATCATGCTAACTATCTCCTCCCCAGAGGCAGTATCATAAATAATGATAGCAGCGTCATCGTAGGAGACAACAAAGGTCTCGCCCGTGATGGACATTGGGGTTATGCAAGTTGGATTTGCGATAATGCCTTCTCGAGTGATTGTAGAAATAAGGGAATACTGGAAAGGAACGTTATTGGCATATGGAACGGCAGATGATGGAGTGTCCCTAAAACTCCCGCGCATGCTGCCAGCATTCGAGTGAGGCTGTGGTGACGGTGGAGGTGTCACACTCCATATTTTGACTGTTCCATCTGCTGAGCCACTCGCCAAGAGGACTCTCTCAAAAGAGTCCGAGGAACCAAGGACATTGGATGCCGATGGTAAAACACAGACCGCCCATACCACATCGGTATGTCCCACGAGCGTAGCCTTAGGCCCCACCTTCCCCACCTCCCATACATTCACAGTGGAGTCTTGCCCTCCAGAGAATATCCACCCCCCAGTATTGGAAGCACCCTCATCACCACTTCCCCCAGCAGGGGGGCGAGCTGCCAAACATGTAACCATTCCCGAATGACCCCTATGGGTGAAATGGCTTTGGATATCCATGTCTGAAAGACCCATAGATAAACCGTAGCTCCCCGAAATAAGCCACCTCTTGATAACACCATCGTCACCAGCAGTACAAATCTCAGGTTCATTGGCCGTTCCCCCACCAGTGAAAATAACAGCGCGGATAACATCTAAATGTCCCCTTAAGGCAAATTTTACTTTAAAATTTTCAGAATCTGAGCCCGGCACTGTTGCAGAGGTCACAACCCCAGCCGGATCCCGCGATTCACTGGGGGATTGATGTTTTGAAGCAGAAAGTTTCCTCCGATTAACACTATTAGCCTTCCCCGTATGGTTACTCGAGCTATATTGCTCAACCTCTCTTGGGTGACTGTTAGCAGTTTCCGGATCACTGCCACCAACTCGGGTCGTCTCGTCAAAATCCCACGAATCGGTATCGCTAGGCGCTGAAGACCCCGTAGCATTTTCACCCGCGGCAGACACGGAGGCTGAGAAGGGGTTTGTATCGGCCCCCCCATAATCCGAACCTGAGGAGGAAAACGTATTTTGTTGTTGCAATATTTCATCTGATTGCTCGTTTGAGCCCGAGGGAATGTTAATCTGAGGCTGAGGTTGGATCTGCGATTCCTGGTGGAGTGAGGTTTGCTGACCACCCATCTCATGAGGCCGGGATAGCGAGGCACGACTATGCGGATACGATTGGTGCCCAGAAAGCATTCCGGTATTGCCTAGGTGATTACCGGCTTGCCCCGGCGGGCACGGAGGCTGGTGATTGGGAGATGGGGAAGGCTGTTGAAGTCCCTGATGCTGTGGTTGTTGCTGTTGCTGCTGTTGCTGTTGCTGATGGTGCTGCTGTAGTATAGACTCCATATTGATAGGAGGCTGATGCTGAGGTGGAGGGTGATTTGGTGGGGTAAGTAAATACGTGATCTCCTGCAGACACTTCTCCAGATACACCCGACTCTTACTTCTAGCAGCCTCAGCTCTGTAAAGCGACGAGGATTCTCCAAGGGGGCTCGACTGCTGGGACACTAAACACAGCAAACACGTTAGCCTGCTTTCCACAACCTCAAGACACCCCCCGAGTCCAAGCGTGATTCCAAACCTACACTTCGCATTGATCGAGTTCTCCACCGCAGCCTTCTGGTTTCCCTGCCCATCCTTCTCGGCCCCCTCCACCCCCTTTGATGTCCTCTCTTTCTTCAGCGCTGCCTCGAGCATCTTGATCCTCGTCAGGAACCCCTGATGTAACCTATTCGCCGCCCTATTCTCCCCTTCCAGCTTTGCAATTCTAGCCTTCATCTCCGCACGTTCTATCTCCCAAGAATTACGATCCCGTTCGTGACGATGCCATTCCGTCTGCAAAAATCTCATGACACCTAAATCGTACCTCCAATTAGCCCGCCACAGCCTAGCACAACCGACCAGTAATATCTCTCACCCTGTAAAGTGTACTCTGTTCCAATCGAACCGTCTCCGGAGCCCCCATTGGCACCGTTCCCTTGAAGGCCACCGTTTCCATTATTCCCATCGGGGGAGGAGTTATGTGCAGAGGGTGACTGCCAGGCCATGGTCCCACGTACGCTTGTTTTCAGCGCGAGTGGCGGAAAGAAAGAAGCTTTAATGGGTATAAAACAAAGCGCGGACTGAACGGAAGATGCCTGTGGAGAGGTGTCGTCTGGATGGTCGACCCAAAAGGAGGCGAGAAGTGATGCCAAGACAACGTTAATCCGCTAGCCCAAAAGGGGGGTGTGTGACAGCAAAGAACGAAAGAAAGGCCAGGAAGAAAAAAATTGCTACGGGAAGAATTATAAAAAAAAGAAAAACAACCAGAAGAGAGGGCAGCGAGATCGGTGAATAAAGTGGGGAAGGTGTTCGAAAGAGGGATGAAGGAGAGGAGGGAGATCCAACAGGTGTTCGTTTAGAGTCGTGTGTCTCGTTTTTTTTCCTTCTCGCTCGCTTTTTTCCAGGCTCAAAAAAAAAAAAAGCCTGGGGTTGGTTGGCAGTTGCCGCACGTCCCAGTTTGGGGAGAAAGGTTTCAAAGCGCCGATACCGGCAGTGTAGGTGGCCGATGCTTGTTTCTCTGTGTGGCGCGATGCAGGGAGATGTCGCTTAGAAGCCACGGACCTCCGCTAAAACACTGGAAAATTCTGATGCGATACTTGTACTCTACCACCAATCAATCACTCACCCAGCATAGTATCCATCCTCATAATATTATAATAATACTATCACCATTTCCACCGGAACCGCAGTGGGCCATCAGGCTCAGAACTGCAATAAATTGGAGCCCATTCCCAGACAGTATCATTATCACACGAATAAGATGGATAAAGAAAACCCCCTGTTCAACTATTATTACCGTATTACCGTATTACCGTATTATTACTATATAAATCTGCAACATTCCCCCGCGACATAAATTGATACTAATGCATCGGGCCATCGCTCATGCAGCACATTCGCCGCAGAGTTTTGGCTTGTGTGTACCCCAGGTTCTGCCTCCCGACGTGCAGAGTGCTATGCTGTGCATGTTGACAGCTCACGAGTTGTCATTAAAATTACATATCAAAAGGTACTTTTCCCAGTGCAGTCTACTCCTCACACACCTAGCCCAGGTACCAACACGAAGGGCAACAATTTAAGCTTAATTTGTGGGCCAGATTTTACTCATTTTACGATGGTTTTAATTTTGCCGGCATCACAAATACGAAAAACAACCAAACAAAGAATCTGATATGAGGCCATCGAGAACCCGAAAAATTGAAGACGGTAGGTGGTAAAGTTGGCTCAAGAAATAATCTCCCACCTGGGCTTTTGCTGCAACCCCCAGAGAGAACATATGAAATGAAATGGCCAAAAGAGTTCATCATAATACTAGAAAACCAGCTCCTCAATTTCAAATCCGCACTCCTCGCATGTTCTAACACTTTCCCCGCTTGCATTCGTAACGGCGGTGCCCCAAACGTGCTCATGTTTTTCGTTTTCGGTGCTTCGTTTCCAGCTCTCGACACGAGTCTTATTTTTGAGGCTCTTGAGCTTTGCCCGAAACTTATCGTCCTTCCTCTTCTTCCTGACCCCGTTTCTCCTCTCGAATTCCTTGTCGAGATTCTCCATGGAACCCCACTTCTTTAGTGCAAACTCCTCCACCTGATAACGAAGATACAGCATCATATTGTTCCAAGTCGACCTGTGAGGGTTTGGTTTGTGTATACGCGGGAGTAATTCCTCATCCTTAAGCTCAGCTATAGGGCAAATATGTTAGTAGGGTGGGAAATAACAAGAGAGATTGTGGACACCCACGATCTGTCAAGAAATAATCATTCCGGCACTCGGTCTTGGTCAAAAGACTATACTTTTCCGGCATTTTGTCCTTGCACCCCCCACAGACCCTGCACTTGAAAATCTCATACCATTTCCAATCGATCTCCACAGAGCCACACTCATAACACCTAACCTGTTCCTTCTCACCCATAGTGAGAGCACTAAGGCCGGGCTCATACGGCCCCGATTTCTCCTTTATAAGCTTCATCTTCAGCTGATGCTTCGCCCAATCCTCCAAGCTCATATGTGCCGGTTTATCCTGTAGATCTACCGCCGAAAGCATAGAATGAGGATCGTCCTCAGTAGATATAAAACCTCCTTTTGTGTCCGTCATCTTGGCAAATTCGAACTCGACAAACTTTTGGAACTTGCGTGCAGGTTTGATGGCGATATCCTCACGACCTTTGCCTCCTATACGATTACTAGCCATAGCTGTGAAAGAGCGTTTATTGCCCAGGGTGGAAGATGAGGATGAAGCCGCATTGTTTAATGCAGGGCGGGTAATGGTTGGCTCGGACTCCGCTTGCTCCTTGAGAGCCTTCTGGATTTCAATCGCTTTAAGACGGTTTATCTCCTGGTAAGCGTCAGCCCCGGGCTCCTCAATAGTTATTTATGAAAATTTGAAGGCTTACCGCTCGTGTTCTCCGTTCTCCCATGAGGGGAGCCCCTGCAGTTGCCACCGGTGGTGTTGACAGTTCTTCGGCAGACATTGTAAATATTTCAAAAAAAAAACGCCCCCCCGCCCGAAAAGACTGTGCTGACAACAGACAGTAAGGTAACCCATGAAATGGGAAAAATGACAGTAAACAAACGGATGCCTATTCACCCGTAGACGGTGAGTTGAGATGAAATGACAAGAATGAAAGAGGTCGTTGGAGCAACCCCCCCATGGGCTAGCTTTTGCAACAAGGGTCAACGAAAAGGCTTGTCAACGGAAGGAGTCATACCGGCACCGTAGGCACTGGGTACCACAGAGCACCAGTGCGGTAAGTTATGTATCATATGATAGCTCCATATGTACGAACCCTCGGCCTCAAGCTGATTTTCGATCCAGCCAAGAACTGTTTCGCGATCGCTCTCACAACCGGGAAGGGCGCTTTCTTCCAGGACTAAGGCGTCGGTACCAAACTGCCCAGGCGAGAATGGGGTGAGAAATTTGTGATTGGCCCAGCTCCACCGTTCAGTTTTCAGGGCGCTGAAGCTCCAGCATATCGCTATCAGCAGGAACAGGGCACTACGGTAAAAGTCTCAGTGCCAGGCTGTGATCCTAACAGAGCAAAAAACTGTTGCAATTCGCTATCTCCGGCACACCTCCAATCTCCGGGTCCAGAACAAAGGCTCTTTGAGAAGGGCCACGGTAGTTCATGGCACAAGTATAAGATCAGCCTTCGGGATAGGTTAGATCTAAATAACTGGTACAGGGTCCGCGGGAAGAATTGATTAAGCAGTTATTTAAGGTTAGCCAGCCAAATATATCCCTGTCTGTTCAGGTTAACCGTTCCCGATCCTTGTGCTGTTCAATCACTTCTTGCCGGACCCTGTATACGCAATTCTGTTACCTTGTCAAACTGAACCTATCCGGAGATAGCGAATCGCAAGAGTTTTTACGGTACTGAGCCCCGCATATAACTAGCTGACCAGTCCATCGTACTGTAAAAGTTCTTGAAATCCAGATACCCTACGAGTAGAATACAAGGACTGCCTAAGTGCCCACGGTGAAGTTGGTGAACAGCTAACTCAGGCCGACCCACGAAATACTCCCTGTCTTGTGCAAGTATCATATGAAAACATCTCTCCAGCACCGGCACCCCGCCAGTCCTGGATCTCGAGATCCAGAGACAAAGGGTCCTGATCTCACCACACTTTATTTTCCCCAGACGCCTGAGAGGATTAGCGCTTTCGTAACACTAGAAAAGATCGGCCCACTTAGCATGTCGGATCTCATTAATCCTCTCTCGCGATCTCTTAACTTGTCAAACTACTAGTAAACCTATCCCGGCTAACACACTTATCCCCCGCCCATGATTTGACTGTGGGGCTCCAAGGGATTTTAGGGCACTCGTAGCACCGTACCCGAGAGCAGGGGCTCTATCATAAGTCTGTATGGACGCTCAGATAGCCATTGTAGGCTTGCATTTTTTGCCATATCTCGGGAATCCCAATCCCTGTTCTCAAGTACATCTACCCTTACACTTGCGGGGAACTCTCACTGTTGAACTGCTCAAATAAAGTTAGGTTAAGATCTAGGTATTTGATGACTCTTGCGGGAATGTGTGCTCTACCCCCGCAGGTACATACCTCCTACCACACGACCTTGCGCGTTTCCCATGATTGGACTCACAAAACCCTCCTGCTCCAGTCTATAGTGACGAATAATAGCTTTGTGTATCTTCTCAACACTATTGTTTCCCCATAAAGACCTCCTGAAGCAAGGAGTACTGGTGGACAATCCCCCCATGCTGCACTAGTACAGTACAAGAAAAGTTAGAGCGTAACTCAATCCGTTCAAACAATTCGCCAGAGCCAATCTGACCACTACTCGTACTTGAAACTTTAGGGATCCAGCTCCACCCCTTCAGTACCCGATAGCATATCACAATAACACCAACTTGAGACCAGAGAAACTATCAGATACTAATTCTAAGATCAATCGTGCGATACCGGTATCCATTGCTGCAGGTCCAGGCTCAACCACCCCAAACATAGCCCTCACAATATTCTCGAATTTGACTCAGAATGACGCTACCTGGAATGCTACCTGAAATGACGGCGTGGAGAGAGTTCAGAGCCCTTATCGCCACCTCCCATAGTCAAACATAAACTGCTTGCGTCGCCATGTACTCTATCTTAACTCTTAATAGGCTTAGAGGTGACATGTCATGGTCGATGTTCAACAGAACGGCGACTGAACCGGGAGATGCCACTACAGGGCTAGAGACAAACAGTGGAAGATATCAAAGATTGGCGTGGAGAGAGATAGTGAGCTTATTTGCTCGAATTTATTAACACTTCAAATCACCGGTAAGGGTTGAAAGGCAGACGATCATTTTTTTGTTTTCATAACTTACCACCCTCCCTTGTGAAATGGCGAATTCTACAGAGGAAAAATACTTTTAAGAATTCATCCCCTCATCCCTTCGTTCGTTTTCAGACCCTCGCGCTACCTAAGTACGGGGGCACAGCTGGTAGTGGAAGCGATCGGTGGTGAAGTAACTAAAGAGAGCAAAGTTAGGGATAATTGTGACAACTATGATGTAAGAAGCATATGATGAATATGAAGGGTGGTGCCAGTACGGTATCCCTTCACTGCTGAGGTAGCTTGTTTGGGTAATCGTGATATGAAAAACTTGGTGCTTCAGAGGTGGTGCACTAGTAGTGCTCAGAATAGTGCTAAGTGAGTAACTTACTGCTCAGTATTGTCATGATGGAAACCAGGTTTTCTGCGTAGATTTGCTCCCGACTATGGTACGAGTACGAGTACTTCGCCTGACCTTGACTTACCTCAGTGTGCTGTCTATCGTTACCTTTCGGGCACACAACCGTACTTTAGCTTCGCCCTGAACGCAAACTAAAATTGATGTGCCTGGGCTTGAAAAACGGGAACGAACGAAGGGATCAAAAGCTGGACGAACGTCATGCCGAGTAAGTCAACACATTCATCCTAACCTCTTTTGTTGTTGGAGCTAGGTGGCCCCTCAGAATACGGTTCAGGTACAGTACCGTACCGGTACTGTAGAGTATGATACGACAGTCTAACCACCGTACTAGTCCCAAGGAACGAACACCGCGGAATGACATCCCATCGCTACGAAACTGCAGTCACCTTGCCATGAGTGATTATGTATACGGAGAGGCGATAAGAACCCTTGGGCCGCAAAACCCGAATGAAGAGGTAAAGAGGAGGAGGGAAGAAGGCGTCGCACGTTAAGTTTGCAGTTCGTAGCCCTGTCGAACATCACTCGAATTAGGCCTTACCCAATAATGTCGTGACCGTGAGACCTCAAGTCTAATTATTGCTCCAGGAAGGGTGTGATGCCCGTCCCTCCACGATATCTCGGGTTCACATTTTCCTGTGCCGGCGTGTGTTAGCCCATCTGCCGGTATCGGGGCTATGAATACCACGAGGTGCAACATGCTCCCCGACCATAGACAAGCTATTGCCCGCACTCCCTGCGATCCCACATCCACTCTGTTGCACCAGCCCTCACTCTCTTTCCCACTTTTCACCATTAACGTAGCCTCTTTTTTCTTCTTTTCTTTTTCCCTTCCCCCCCCCCCCGATAACGGTGTAAGCGACGTCGACTGCCCACCCCTCTGCCACACCACAAGTGCTTCACCACCCACTGCAGCCAACCCTCAACTCAACACCATAAACCTACACTACCTCACTTTAACAACACTTATCATACCTACTAAACCTATCAGATAACCCCGCTAACACCCTAATATCATAGCCCTTAATCTACGGCAACTCAAAATATCCTCACCCTATCTCAATATCGGTATTTTGGTCGAGCGGTTGGGCTGTGCTTTCATTGCTACGGAAGGGCAGAGAAGTTAGGCTCCGCGCCTTCTGCCTTGACCCATTGCATCACATCCCGCTCGCGCAAAAAAAAAAAAGAAGAAGAAGGGAACAACGCAACTCCTTACACACAACCTTCTCCATCAACTCTGCTTCATCTTCCTCCTGATCCGCCGTCGCCGCCTTGTCCTTGACTCATACAACAACGAAAGCTCCCCTTGACCTGTCAAGGACAACAATAAAATTTCCCTACAGCTCACCGTCCCACCAACATCAGGATCTACAGGAAGGAAGGAAGAAGGGGAAATAATAATAATAATTAGACGTTCGCTTTCCATCGATCTCTTCTACGTTCTCCTTCGAGCTCCCTCCCCTACCCCCCCTCTTATTCTTCCACTTGTTCCTTTTACCGCCATAATAGAAAATGACGACCCCTCCCCATCCACAGAGCCAGCCTAGCGGTAGTAGCAACAACAACACCCGTGGTCGCAAACGCCCCGCTCCTGGAACTAGTGCCCCTATCCTCTCGTCTGTACCTGCGACTGCTGAACCGACACTCATAACTGGTTCTGGTATGGACTATTTGAGCTTGCCGACGACACCCGTTGCCATCTCGTCTGCAGGTCCGGGTGGGAACCTCTACGCTGCTGGTTCCGGCTTGGCCGACAATTTTCTTGCCGGGAGATCGGACGTTGACCAGAATACTGCAGCCACGCAAGCGGGTGCCATAAACCTTCCTATAACCGCTAGCGATAGCACCGGCCAGCTTGCCCGGATAAATCGGACGGGAAATACATTAATTAGGATGCCTTATCCTTTAGCGACGGCCGGTGCTATGGCACAGGGCCTGGCGGCTCCTGGTGTACAGATGAACTTGTTGAACGGCTCAGGTGGGACTACGAATATGGGGCAGGTTATGGGCCCTGGGCCTCAAAGTGATGGTCTGGATCCGTTCGATAGAGAGTTACATATGAGAATTGAGAAGATGAGGAAGAAAAGAGCGAGCATCCCTCCGTTTGTGCAAAAACTGAGCAGGTACGTTGCAAGTTTGCTTGGTCGTTGCAATTGAGTTTGGTCACTTTTCCATCCGCTTCCCATTCGTTTCACTAGCGCTTGTTTTCGTCATTTAGGATATTGATTGCTGACATCATGGCTTCGACATTGCTAGTTTTGTTAATGATCACAAAACTGATGCGCTCATTCGTTGGTCACCGTCAGGAAACTCTTTTCTTGTACTTGATGAGGATGAATTCTCACGAACACTAATCCCGGACCTTTTCAAACACAACAATTACGCTTCTTTCGTCCGTCAGCTCAACATGTACGGTTTCCATAAGGTAGTTGGTCTTGCCGATGGCTCATTGAAGACTTCTGAGCAGAGAAGCAAACCTCCTAGTGAATACGAAAATCCATACTTTAAACGTGGGCAGCCCGATCTCATGTGGTTGATCTCGAAGCCAAAGGGTAAACCGAATAAAAAACGCAAGAATAAGCAAGATCCTGATACGGACAAGGAAGACGATATCAGCGATGGTGGAGAAGGTGAATTTGGGGCTGGTGGTATTGGTGTTGGCGGCTATCTCGAGGGGCCAAAGACGGAGAATCAGGGCGATGGACACCACCAGCAAGGGGGCAGTGGTGGGAGAGGTTCTAGGCCTGATTTGCAGGCATTGATCCAGCAACTGGAGGCTGTCAAGAACCACCAGGCGATGATATCGGCAGCTATTAACCGACTTCGCAAGGATCACAATCAATTGTACGAGCAGAGCGTTGCCTTCCAAACGCTTCACGATCGTCACGAGCATTCAATTAGTGCAATTTTGACATTTTTAGCGACCGTTTACGATAAGTCGTTGGGTGGGCATATCAATGGGGCATTCAACAATTTGTTTACACAGAACCAAGTAGAGCATGGACACGGTTTGCATTCGCAAGGCGTGGGTTCGGTGGTGGGTAATACTGGCGGGGCAATTGTCACACCAGCAAGGCCAGCCCAGGGTGTTGGGCGCACACCCCAGATGACTAGGCGGCGGCAGCTGTTGCTTGAGAATGGACCAATGGCTGGTCAGATATCTGAAGAGGACTCGAATCCGGGCATTTCGTCCGGGAACAGCCAACCCCTCAAACCTAATGGTTCCCCCATTGTTCGAAATTTTCAGACATATCAGAGTCCCAGTATTCAGGAGCTGGTGACACCCACTCACGACAATAGAAATTCATCGCCGCGTCAAGAGCAGCAGCAACAGCAGCAACAGCAACAGCAACATCAGCAGCAGCAACAGCAACATCAGCAGCATCAGCAACATCAGCAACAACAACAGCAGCAGCAGCAACATTTGCATCATGGTTCTAATTTACAAAGTTATCCCTCGCCAATATTCAGTCTTCCAGATTCGCCTACTGCCCAATCAACACCACAGATGGGAAGACCCTCCAGTTCGCCGGTTCTAGCTAAGAGCTCATTGACTCCTCGGTTGTTTAACCGAAGTCTCCCGGGATCGGGTGTGAATTCCAAGAGTCTTCAGGACCACAATGCCCAGTTGGCCCAGAAGGCCAAGGAAATAGAGAACCTGGAGGAGTTGCAGGCTGCCCAAAATGAGAATGTGGAAGGTTTAATGGATATGATCCAGAGCTATGTTCCCGGGGACGGAGGCGATGTTGGTGAACTTAACGACTATTTGAACTGGGACCCCTCCATTCAGGATTTCAGCGTGGGTGTTGACGGACATAGTGAAGTTGGGGATGTGGATGAATTGTTTAGAGGTCTCCAAGACCCTGGTACGCTCGGTGCAAATGTTGGGGATTCGGTGATGGGACAGATCTTGGGAACAAACCCGAGCACGGTTGCGCCTAGCCCAGAAACGAGCAGTGTGGGAAGCAGGCCGAGAGAGGAATTGGAGGAGGATGTTGAAGAGGTTACACCTAAGAGACGCAGGTTGGGGTAACGTGGGTCGGGCCCGAATAGGTGTTAGAAAAATGACGGGACTTTTTTGCTTGAAATTTGGCAGTCATGAATCTCTTTCTTGTCCAGGACCGGGAAGGTTTTTTTTAGGTCGAGTTTCTTTGGCTCCCTCGGTATCTTTGTGGGCTTTCTTTTCCGAGAAATTCTGGGCTTTTTTTTTTGTAGAGCTGGGTTTTGCGATAAAAGGGAATTATGATGCCTTACGAAGTGATGCCTTTCTGTCTCTCTCGCTGCTTCTACCGCTGCTTGTCGTTTTATCCGCTCGCGACTCTCCCCTCATATCACCAGTAGTCTTACTCTCCCTTCCTTTTACTCCGTTATATAAAAAACACCATCTTCAAATAATGAGGCATTTTTGATTTCTTGTATTTACCTGTTTCATAGGGTTTTCTTTTTATTTTTCCTTTTTTTTCCCTCTTTTATGGGCGGTTGGTTAGCATTATCGGTTCTTACGAGTGGGTGGGGGAAACTCTTGTCGCTTTCCTTTGATGCTTCGTTTTCGTTTTATCATTAGGGTGTTCATTTCGTCTGGGTGTATCATGGGTGACCTGTTTTTTCGTTTTTTTTTCATTTCCATCCTTTACTCTTTTTATTTGTCCGACCATTTCATTGCTTTATTTGTCTTATGCATTTAGTTTTGCCCTGTCATTCAATTACTGGTTTGCTGGATAAATTCCTCAGCCTGAGATACTATTAGATAGATAGTGGGCAGGGGGTAAGTTAATGTGGTAAAAGTATGAGATGATGTCCGTAGTAATAGATTTGTGTACTGTACAAGTACTGAGCCCGCGCTGTTCTGATGGTTCGATGGACGTAAGACTAAAGCACTCCAAGGCAATCTATGGTCCGATTCTTCAATTGCTGGGTGATGGTGTGGCGCGATGTTTGGTCCCATAGTTTAATGAGATATAATACTCGAGTACAATTACCCCGGTGGAGTGACCTCAGGGAGCAGTGTTTTGAGGCTCCTGTAGGGTACCTGTTATACACGATGTATAGTAGATACAGTACTCGAGTACTCGAGTACAGTACTGTCGGTCCCGCCTACAGTCTGCTACCCGGGGTCTGTGATCCCCCCGATTACGATCCGGGTCGTCGGCCTACGATCATCGACTGCTGGGATTATCGTGGTGATATTATCTAATAGTGGGGTCACCTCCAAATTCTTATCAGGACATCTAGTTTTGACAGGGGTCGTTCGGGCGGGGCTTTTTTTCTTTTTTCTTTCCTCTTTTCCCTCTTTCTCACCCTTTTATGATAGCTGGGTTTGCTTTGCGAGTAAACCTATGATATCCTCGTGAGGAGACATGGCGGGATGAGTGGATGCCCTCGACCGCCACCTTGCACGAGTACGGTGGTGCCCGTAACAAGTCCCGCGAAACATCCCACTTGGGTACTGTACCGTATGCTGGGCAGTCTTGTCAAACCACACATAGAATTCCTCTTTCCCCTTCTCTTCCTCCCCCCTTATTTCCCTTCCTCCCCCTTTACACTCCCCACCCCCTCTGCTGTTTCCTCCCACTCCCTATACGTCTAGCGTGTGCTCTACTGTTTGTTTCCCTCTATCATCGTCGTCGTCATTGTCATCACCACCACCACCATCATCGTCACTATCAGAGGCGCTATCTCTGTTTGCCGCTAGACGTCGTCCCGTATCCCGTGGACCTCATAAGGCAATGGCGGGCCCTACTCCCGATCAAAAGAATCTCCACTACTTTGTTAGGTACCTCTCTTATTTCTTACCACACGTCCATCGAAAATTCTTCCTTCTCCTGAATTACCTCCGCCCTCCCCTCGGTCGAATAAAGAGCCTTTGGGCCCATTCCTCTGGTAGAACCATGGAAGTTGCTGACCCACATGCTCCTGTTACTAGTGGGGTTTCTTCCGTATCTTTGGTTGCTCCTACAGAGGACCTTTTTTATACCACTGTCGCTTTTTACACCGACCTTGGTTTTAACGAGGCTTTCGTTTATGATCGGACTCATCCCACCGTTAAACGTGAGGATGATCATTGCCGCGCCTCCGAGAAGGAGACATGGTTATACTCCCAGGGCGACGGCGGCGACGGCACAGATGTCAATCTTAAGATCCGCTACGTAGCGGAAGCCGTTCATTTTAGAGACAGTAATGACGGAACTCGGAGGCAATCGATAGTTTCCCCCTCAGCTCCGCTAAACAGCAAAGAATCCTACGACTGGAGGGGGGAGTCGATGAGTGTCATCTTGTACACTCCGGTCCTGGACAGGATAATCAAGCTTCTTTCAGAGAAGAAGATTACCTTCCAGCCCCAACCCAGCGAGAAGGAGCCCTCAGAGGTGTATACCCATGACCCATTGGGGACACTAGTCGGATTTACCTCTAAAGCAAATCCATTTACTAGAGTCGGGCCCAGGCCTAGGCTAGGCGTTTCGAGGGAATCAGGAGTTCGAGACCAGACGAGACCCAGCACCCCCGGCAAGGTGAAAAAGCGAATTGCTGTCATGACAAGTGGTGGAGACGCGCCCGGGATGAATGCGGCCGTTAGAGCAGTGGTTAGGATGACCATTGCGAAAGAATGCGAGGCCTATGCTATCTATGAGGGATACGAGGGGTTGGTACGAGAAGGCGGGAAACTTATTAAGAGAATGCATTGGGAAGATGTTCGAGGTTGGCTCTCTGAGGGTGGAACCTTGATCGGAACGGCTAGATGCAAGAAATTCACTGAGCGCGCGGGAAGGCTGCAAGGTGCAAAGAATTTGGTCTCGGCAGGAATTGATGCTCTCATCGTTTGCGGTGGTGACGGTTCTCTGACTGGAGCCGATATCTTCCGCAGCGAATGGCCTGGGTTGTTGACAGAATTGGTCAGGCTGGGAGAGCTCACTGAAGAGCAATGCGCACCTTGCAAAACCCTCAACATTGTTGGTTTGGTAGGAAGTATTGATAACGACATGTCTTCTACAGACGCTACCATTGGCGCTTATAGTTCCCTTACGAGAATCTGCCAAGCAGTGGATTTTATCGATGCAACAGCTTATAGTCACTCTCGGGCTTTTGTTGTGGAAGTTATGGGAAGGCATTGTGGTTGGCTGGCATTAATGGCTGGGTTGAGCACTGGTGCGGATTTTGTTTTCCTGCCGGAAAAGCCACCCCAAGACAAATGGGAAAAGGAGATGTGCCGCATTATTAAAACAGTAAATTAAAACCTGCTCACCTATAGCTTCAATTGCATTTACTAAACAGTACTAGCACCGTGCGGCAGGAAAACGGAAGACCATCGTCATTGTTGCCGAAGGTGCTATCGATACAGAGTTGACACCAATTACAGCAACCTATGTTCGGGATATCCTTGTGGATGAGCTAAGATTAGATACTAGAATCACGACTCTCGGCCACGTCCAACGTGGCGGAACTGCCTGTGCATTTGATAGGATTCTTGCTACGTTACAAGGTGGAGAGGCCGTTAAAGCTGTATTAGAGTCCACTCCCGATACCCTGAGTCCGATGATTGCGATCAACGAAAACAAGATTACCCGAAAGCCTCTAATGGATGCTGTTAGACTGGTATGCCCAAACTATCCTCTACTAGAAACTGCTAATGATTGTTGCTTTAGACAAAAGCTGTCGCAGAATGCATAGGAAAAAAGGATTTCATAGGGGCTATGGACCTAAGAGACCCGGAATTTGAAGAATACCATCGGGCGTATATGGCTACGACAAAGCCAGATGAGCTTTCAGAGAAAGCGCCTGAAGACAAGGTGGGATGATTTGGAATCAATTGTCAAGTTTTTCTTTGTTACTAATGGAAAGTAGAGAATGAGAATTGCGATCATTCATGTTGGAGCACCAGCAGGAGGGATGAATGCAGCTACACGTGCGGCAGCTAGCTTTTGTCTCAATAGGGGGCATCGCCCGTTCGCTATACACAATGGATTCCCCGGCCTGGTTCGCCATGACTCTGTCCGGGAGTTGGAGTGGCTTACAGTGGAGGGCTGGGCCATTCGTGGCGGCTCCGAAATTGGGACTAATCGCTCTCTGCCATCTGAGGACATGGGAATGGTTGCATGGTACTTCCAGCGATACAAATTTGATGGACTCCTTATTATTGGCGGCTTTGAAGCATACCATGCCCTCACTGAACTTCATGGCGCCAGGGATAGTTACCCCGCGTTCAGGATTCCCATGATTTGTCTGCCGGCTACGGTTAGCAACAACGTTCCTGGAACAGAGTATTCAATTGGAAGTGATACTTGTTTGAACTCACTTATTGAATACTGTGATGCTATCAAACAGAGCGCAAGTGCAAGTAGAAGGAGGGTATTCGTCGTCGAATGTCAAGGGGGAAACTCTGGCTATGTGGCTACTATGGCTGGACTCTCAATTGGCGCCCTGGCCGTATACACACCAGAAGAAGGTATAAATCTCAATATGTTGAAGGATGATATTGATCACCTTCGGGAGAGTTTTGCGAATGATAAAGGAATGAATAGGGCTGGCAAATTAATCTTGAGGTCTGTTTGCTGTAAGAATTTTACATAAGTGTGAATTACTGAATGTTTCATAGGAACGAGAGAGCGTCCAAGACCTATACCACCGAAATCATTGCCTCAATCATCCGGGAGGAAGCAAAAGGTCGCTTTGAATCCCGTACCGCGATTCCCGGACACGTCCAGCAAGGCGGCACTCCCTCTCCTATGGATCGTGTCCGAGCGGTAAGGTTGGCTGTCAAGTGCATTCAGTTCCTTGAGTCAAACAAGAAGGCTCCCAAAGAGGTTTTCAGAGATCCAAGTACCAGCACAGTCATCGGTATTAGGGGAGCAGGTGTTGTGTTTACTTCAATTGAAGATCTTCGTGAAGCCGAAACCGATTGGGATTCAAGAAGGCCAATAAAGGCATTTTGGCTAGACTATAGGGACTTGGTGGACACCCTCAGTGGACGTTCTGGAACACCAGCAGGTTAGAGAATGGGGTTTTTGTGTCGTTCGCGTCTGCTTGTTTTTATAGCCTCGCTTCTCGGCCTCGCTTTTCTTTGGGTTTGGTGGGAAGTAGCTGGGCTGGGTTGGGACAGGCAAACTGGTATGGGAGCGATAAGGGGCATATGCTGTGTAGAGAATGTTTTTTCTAAGTCTATAGCATAAATTTATTATATACAATAATGAGGTCCGATAGTAAAGAAAGGGGTAGTTTCGTGGGCGTAAAACTGTATGTGCTCTTGCATGCGAGACGAGAAGCTTATATAGTGGAATACTAGGTGGTTCTAAGCTCATGAGTTGGAGCAGTCTGTCCTAATAGGCCGTATCCTGGTTCTAGCTATTCGGATAGCGGAAATGGTGATTGAACAACCCGGCCTACAGTACAGTGTCATGACTACGGCACTGCATGATCCCTAAGTTAGCGGCAGCGACATGATGTTGTCGACTTTGCTTGCAATATTAGTGCTAAACCGACACCAGGTGATGTTCAGTCGTATCAGGCATGGTGATTATATCTTCTGTTGGTTTCTGGCTTCGCTCTCACATGTTTTTGGTTTCACAGAAGGAGGCCGAGTGATTCTGGATGACGTACTAACGGGTTGCCTTACCGGTACAGCACTCTGCCTGGTCACGTGCTAGGCTGACGTCAAGGGCCCTCTTTCACAAAGGCAACAAAACTTCTAGTCTAACCTCTGCTAACTCAACCTCCACAACAACTGCCTTTGAAGCTCCAGCTAAACCACCGCCATCGACATCGCTGCCCCAACCATCAAATATCTTTCAACATGGTATGCAGTCATTTTGTCCTCTCCTCTCCTTTTTTTATTTTATTTTTATCCATCCCCTCCAGCCCACACTTATCGCTTCTATCCAACGAACCTGGAAACAGGCATTTGACCTGTCCGGACCTAAGCTAACCCAACCACCATCCTATAACACAAGCAGTTTGGCGGAAATTTCTACGATGAGGAAGACATGGTCTCCAGCTACCACCCACGCAACCGGCGCTTCGACGAATTCCTCCGTTGCTACCCCGTCGTCATGATGCCGGGAGCAGAGCGCGCAGAGTTGAACTATGGTGGGAAAGTCATCATGCCGCCGTCAGCCCTGGATAAGTTATCACGACTACACATCGCCTACCCAATGCTGTTCGAGCTGAGGAATGGGTCAAAGGATAAAGTTACCCACGCGGGTGTGTTGGAATTTATTGCGGATGAGGGAAGGGTTTACTTGCCACATTGGGTGCCTATCCACTATCTTCTTTCTTTCTTTCCTTTCCTACACATCTTTCCGGGAGGCGACTAATGTGGGGGGAATGAATAGATGATGCAAACCCTCCTCCTAGAACCCGGCGAGCTCCTACAAATCAAATCCACCGACCTCCCTGCCGGAACATTCATAAAACTCCAACCCCAGTCGGATGCCTTCATAACGTCCATCACGGATCCCAAAGCCGTTCTTGAGAACGCCCTGAGGACCTTCTCCGCTCTGACGGTCGGCGATGTATTCTCCTTCTTCTACAACGACGAGGTCTTCGAAATCGCTGTATTGGAGGTTAAGCCTGGGGCTAAGATGAACGCTATAACAACCATCGAAACGGATATATCCGTCGACTTCGCTCCCCCGGTCGGGTACGTCGAGCCCAGCCGTGCCCCGCAGTCGTCAAGGCCCGGAAGTGTGGTTGGGGGAAGACACGTAACACCGTTGGGCGAAACCGGCAGCATGGCCAGAAGCATAAACTACGCAGCTATAGCCCCATCAAGCGCCGCCTCCACCAACGCTACCTCCGGAGCGAAGCAATCCTTCTTCACTGGGGGTGGCGGCCAAAAGCTCAAGGGCTCAAAAACCAGCACCCCAAGGGATAAACCTAGTACCCCCGTCGCGGGAGTATCCTCGAATCCACCACCACCCGCCATCCCCGCTCCAACTGTTCGGAGAGGCACGGGCCCCCAGCCGCTCCGCCTCCCACCCGGACAACTATTCTTTGGATACGAGATCAAGCCTGTGAAGAAGAAGGATGGCGGGCAAAGCGAGAAGAAGGAGAGCATGTTTTCGGGATCGGGACAGACGCTAAGGGGCGGTAACGCCGGTGGGAGGAAGAGGAAGGGTGACGAAGCGGGCAAGGGGAAGGGAAAAGGGTTGGAAGTTATTGAGATTGATTGATTAGTTGGGGGGGGGGTTGTTGTTGTTGTTGTTGCTTCTTTCCTCTTCTCTCTCCGTGATAAGGGTATAGGATAGAAATGGTTGGGATCGCTTTCGGCATGTCATGTGTCATGATAATTAATTCATGTGATATCGTGCAACAAGTTGAGGTTTGGTGTTTTTTTGGTGGGGGTATTTGTGAGCATAATAATCGGGTTACGGGGGTGACTTTAGAGAATCCGAGTTAAGTGGCTCCTATCATAATCTACGTGTGGGATTTAATCCCAACAGGACACGGATGAGTGCCGCAATCTTTCACCCAATCGTTCCATTAATTAATCCAGCTGGGATAGAACATCGGAATGCCAGACAAGGGGTTTCCTCTCTCAACTAGACCTAATATTTCCACCCAATCTTCCCCCCTCCTCCTCAGCGCAAGCAAACAATCAACTCCCAACCCTGAGTTGCCCATAAACAATCCAACCTTACTATCATACTACTCTATATAATCCTCATCATCGCTCTCATTCGCTCTCCTAACACCCAGTATTCCCACTCCACCACACGCCCTCCCTCTCCCATCACCAGCTCTGGTCCTTCTCCTACGACGAGGCCCGCCCCCCGCCCCCGGGGCGCACGCCCACAAGCCCCCCGCG
>Ga0307509_10002518_pt1 | contig 29535 bp, 25 predicted proteins | sample 10_EM_MG_FD_202245 | JGI IMG/M metagenome (GOLD analysis project Ga0307509, IMG submission 202245) | Populus trichocarpa ectomycorrhiza microbial communities from riparian zone in the Pacific Northwest, United States - 10_EM | ecosystem: Host-associated > Plants > Roots > Unclassified | place...
TCACTACGATTAGCTGCCAAGAAATAATGAAACCCATATTAACTGAGACATAAGACCACTTCGCAATACACACCTTAAGTTAACCTCTTAGCGCGAGGTCCAATTATTCGAGTTCTTGCGGTATTATCTCCTGTTATCCGGTTTTCTGCCAAGCCATGATCTTCATGGGAAAGACTCCATGAAGAGCTAGTGAGACACCAACCACCCTACTTTATTGGTGAGAATTTCTCTGAGGCTCAAACTTCTTTCCAAATAAGATTGGCTGGGGCGTGTCACTAAACTAGATTCAGTTAAAACATCGACATTTTCTTGCGCCATATTCTTGGCAAGAAACCGGATAACAGGAGATAATACGGTACGTACTAGTGCTCGTAACAGCCATCAATGTCTGTCTCATCTGTTGTGATCTGAACTTCTCCCATTTCGGAATCTTTTAATAATGAAAAAACTTACTTTTCCTTGTCCTATGCTTGTAGACATTTTCTCTGATCTATTATTTCGATCTCTACTCTTCCTTTTACTATTTGAAATAATTTAAATATCCTGTGAGGTCTTTTTTCTTTTTCAACCTAGGAAATCTCTTGATAAGAGCCCTCTCTTGCAAGTTATCGTTCAGGCATTACTCGATATTCGCTTCGTAATAATATTATTATATAAAAATAGTTGAATTTCATGTTATTTCTTCTATTGATAGCTCTCCCATTTTCCATCTTTTCTTTGTTTTATAAAAGTCATTTTTTCTTGATATGAACACACCTAAAATCGGTTTCTGAATCCATCTTACGACGGCGGTTTTTATCAAAGCTAATATTTTCATGTGTAATAAGATGGGATGGATAATAGTAATATTATGATATCATACCGTACTAAGTTGGGGTTTGTATTAAGAATAATAACCTCTGCTACTCTTCTTTTAGCACTAACTTTAGCGTACTTTCCTGCCAGAGCAGCCTAGCTTAACTTAGGTACACAGGGACTACCAGTAGTGCAGTAGATACCTTTCTACCTCTTTCCTTTCCTTTTATAATAACCCCAAATATCGTATAAAAAAAAAACTCGTGAAATCCAGTATCATACCATAATCAGACCCCCGCCGGAAATCAGCCCGTGAAGCCGTGGTACACTTGGTTTGACAGGTTAAACAGAATTGCGAATACCAGTTAACAAGATCCAACCGGTCCAGTGGGCCGAGGTTTTTTTTACCCCGTTGAGAAAGGGCTACGATAATCTTCCTCTACAGTAGTTCCTTTCACTCAGAATCCTGAGGTTGCATGACTAACGGAGATAGTGGATTTCGCGAGTTTTAACTGTAGCTGTCTTAGAACACCTATAGACTTGGAACTTCCACTCTACCCCTCATTTCTGTGTCCATATATAGGACGCAGATTTCTCTGTTCTCGTCTTCATTCTCACTCAAGTCATCTAGTAGGGCTATAGCGGGCGATGAGCAGCCATGATGGCTGCACTACTCCTTTTTCTTACAAAAGCCGGTAATTTCCTTCTTTACATAATTGTATATACTCATACACATGCACACATTTAGAATGAAAGCGCCTAGCCCCGAGTTTTTGATCTATAATACCATGACGCTGCTGCTACGGTAGCCCATCTTGTGCTGCTAAAACGAGGGGAAATAAAAGCTTAACCTAAAAGAACCTAGAAAACCCTACCTCCAGATAAAGGAACTGTTCAGAAAGGAGTGATGTATCGAGAACGAGAAGAGAAAATCACTAGAACTCGTTAAATGAAATTGCCCTCTCCCTCTAGCTAGTTCAAAAACTCGTCTCCTGGACCCTGTTTAGAGAGCAGTAGAGAGAGACGCAAGTCAATCAACGCCTATGACCCTATTCCATGTCCTTCAGGCTCCTCTCCGATCGTTCATCCGGCACTGTCTCTATTCTCACATCTGTAGTCCTTATAATTCCGCTCTTTGTGACAATGTTCTCCTCGCTCTCATTCAAGGGCCGCCCACCAGTAACTTTCGCTGTTGCTCCTTCTCTCCCGCTGGTCCCCCCGAATGATTGCAAGGCGATGCGGCGTGATTGGTTCCCCGGTGACACGGGGTAGGAATAACCTCTAGATTTCCTGGCTGTGCTACCGCCAGTGATAGAAGTTAGAAGTGGAAGGATGCCAGGTGCTGAGGCGGAGATGATGGCGACGTTGATTTCGACCTATGATTCAGGCTTGTTAGAATTGGAGTTGACTTGAGGGTGTTGGGTGATACAGAGGGACTAACTTGTGACCAGAGCAGAATGAAGATTCCATCATCTGTGATGTTAATTAGAGATTTGTCCCATAAGATTGAAATTTAACTGAATTTTGGGGAGGCAAGGCTCACAAGGAATATCTTTCGAATGTTGGAAAATGTACAGGGCGCTTATGCGTACTATTGATGCAATCACAGAAATACTACCAATACCAAAAATAACTATAAGACCCACTGTTGGAGGTAAATTAGCATACTGTCAGGCAAGGCTACAGCCAAGCTCATCGCAGCAGATGCGATATACATACTTCTTTTGCGATTGCTTACTTGAAGCCCTATCAGTGAAGGAAGAGGTAGAACCAAAATGACGATGTCGGAAAAGATATTAAAACCAGCCTGCGCATAGTAGACAGGAACAAGGTTGTTGCAGCCCTTTGGGAATGTTGGCGCCCAAGCAAGAGTTGGATTCTTTGGGCATTCAAAGGCCTAGAAATGTCGGATACAACATTAACTGATGTCCTCTATGGTGATATCAAGTGAGGATAGATCCTCCCGGCTCAAACCCCACTTACGTTTACCAAGACCATTGCTATCGTGTATATAGTCACGGCTGCCGCCACGACCTTGATTGCTGTTTGATACCCTCGCGCTGGCGAAAGTCTTCGATAAAACGCTAAAATACTGATCTTGACGAAGAACAGGGCGATTAAGTACTCTAATTGGTAGACGTACCATACCTTCAGGGTTTTGACGAAGAAATCCGCGGTGAATGGCTTTATAGAGGGATTAGCATTTGATATATCCTACTTTGTTGTTTTTGGGATATTAACCAGATCCTTCATGTGTGTTCTATTTCACAATTAGCTTTCATTGCTCCAAAGGCCGGATTTTGCATCACCACTCACCCCGAGCCATATTTCACTTGATAGACATTAATCACACCTACAAATATAGCCCGTGATCAGTGTTTGTTTACGGATAGCTCGAATCAATTTCGAACAAACCTATCTGCCACACATTCACCTATTTCCTATATTAGCTGAAAGCCTCAATCAGAGTAGGAATTCAAAGAACCATACCAGTGCTACTAACATAATCCAGTCATCTAATCCGACGCTTCGCACAATAAAGTGCCGGCAGAAGAATCTGCAATTCAGATGAAGGCAATCAGCTTCCTCGCAAGCTTCACCTGACAGGAGAGGAGAACCCAATTCTCACCTCAAACCCACAAAGAGCGTGGATAACGCCAGCAGCGGGAACTCCACCGCGAAGAGTAAGGGGCCTCGTGTCATTGTAGAGCTTCAACTCAAGTCAGGGACCAGGCCGCCAAAAGGTAACATTTGACGGGCAAGCAAAACCTCTTATTTTATTCGTCACAGAACCAAATGCCCCCACTTTCGCAAAGGTGACCGTAGGCAACCAAACCAAAGGAAGCACGAACCTCGTTGCTTTCGAAGTATATGTTTCCGATTTGTGAAACCCAGCTCTCTGGTTCTTGGTTTTTTCTTGGAGGGTTTTCTTGGAAGGGAATCGCCAGATATCAAACACCGGTAAAGGAGACGAAAGGAAAAGTACTAGGAAGGGAAGGGCGAGTCCGCTAATACGTATATCTACAACTCATTAGAGGCAAGCCCCCATCTAAAGTAAGATTTTTCCTTTGGGTCACGGCAGGCAAATAGGGCCTCTTGCTAATCTTAAGGCAAGCCTCCTATACCAATCACTGTAATTTCACGCCCATTTTTGCAGGCGAGGAGAGGGCGGGGGCGGGCTTGTCGTTTTTTCTTTTCTTTCTTTCCCCCGCATCCGGCCCCCTTCGGGCCACAGACCAACCGCATTAGACACAAAATCCTCTTTGCTAGAGATGTAGGAACTTCGGTAGTGGTAATATGAGGAGGGAAGTTTCTGGCAGCTGGTGTGTGTGATGGAAATCGAATGTTCTCCAGATTAGACTTGCAGCAAAGTGGGTGTGTGCAAGCAGGAGATGGTGGGGTCAAGAAGCCATCACTCACATTACTTGTCCCAGGCGAGAAGCGCCTGGGAACAGAGGGGTATTTTTTATTTTCTTATTGCCGCTCAGATACACACGGATTATTTCCTCAATCCCCGTCTACGGGTACTTCTGGCTTGGGACAAATAAGCAAGAAAAGGGTACAAATTGGTTCTTTTCGTCTAAAAGAGACTACCGGTAGACTGTTCGTAGAAGTACTCTTCGTACCTCCTGAAGATCAGTCAGCCTATCGCAGCTCGGGTGGGGCAAAGATGCAAAAGCAGGGATCCAAGGGTTCAAAGTTGTGTTGCCAATACTTGACTTCATCACTTGGCCCCAAATGTTCAGGCTCAAAATGGTCTTACTGGGGCTGGGGATTTAGGCCCGGGAGAGCCCTGTTGGCACTCTGCTCCGTGCTATAGTACGGGATTCGGTGTGATGTTCCCGCCACAGGCAGGGAGTCCGGGGAAGTCTTTTTCTCTCTTTTGAGCGGCACCCCGACCGAGTCCCCGCTTTGCTTGATGGATTTCTGGGAGGAAAAAAGAGCTTACCTGTAGGAGCGCCCCGGATCTCGGCATGCAATCTTAAAATGGTTGGAACTCTGGGGAAATTCTCTACAGTACTCTTTGGAAAGCCATGTCCATATTGTCGTTGGGACTGAGCACGAGCGGGAGCACTACGGCAGGCCGGTATGTGGTCATTGATCACTAACAATACCTAACTAGCCACTGGCGAGCGACACACCGGATAAATCACAAAGCTTATCTTGGGGCTTTCCTCTGGCAGGAGCCAGCCATGATTGCCCCACTATTGCTCGCCCCGAGCGCCTAAATGATTTCCCCACAGGAATCATAAGTACGGTACTGCGCTGGATTACTATCAAGAACGGAGGCGTACATGCGATCGTCACGAAGCATTCGGCATTCCCCCCTTTGCCCTCTTTATCCTATGCACCAGCTGGTTAGGTTCCCGGGGAAGTACTGTACATTGCATTGAGAGGAGCCTGCCCTCCACACTGTGAGGACAATCCGACCTGAAAGCCTAGCTCCCTCTCCCGAAAAACCATCTTGATATGATATCGTACAAGATTTATCGGACGGCGATACCTCGGCTTTCCGTCGAACCCGGAAAGATCTGCGGCCATTTCTGAGACGATTGAGGAAATTTCCATCTTGGGTCGCTCAGGCCTGGCTGTCATGATGCTACCAGTGCGTCTGCTATTTATTATCTGAAGAGAGGAACCAATTGAACTATTTAACAAAAGAAAAAACATCTGTCGGATCAGCGACATAACAAATTGTCTCAGAGGCCAGAACGACCTGCAATGGCGTGCAAGGCACCGGTTTCATAAGCAGGGACCCGCGAGCATACGCAGGCAGCAGTACTCGGGCACAGCACCGTAGGAATTAACCTCGGCTTCTCATATTGCGTGGATCGAGCACCTTAATGGTACGGTATTCCCCCCATTGTTTGCCGTGCTCCCTGTTCCGACGTCACTGTGTTTTGGCACTGCGAGTACTGTGCTCCACTCGGGTATGGACGTGGGTGATCGGGCAGCCAGGGATTCCAGAGACCTAAACTGCCTTGGTAGGAAATAAAAGAATGAGTTTGGCATCGAAATTGCTCAAACGAACAAGAAGCTTTCACACCTCTAATCCCTGGCTGCCCGATCACCCACGTCCATACCCGAGTACCCGCTCAATGATAGGCACTACAAACAAATCTCTACGACAGAGCGCAAAGACATGCTAACTCTCGAAACTCGGAAATGCGGGGACGGAGGAGCAGACCGTTATGGGCTATTTCCTCTTCACGAAAAAGCAAGTTTTACAACAGCACGGGAGTTGAATAATGATGTATGATACATGGTTAATATCAAATACCGGCACTTGCCACCGAGAGAGACAAGAAAATCATTCCCAGAGTTGACATGATTAGCCCTTCACCCTTCCCGGGGCGGCAGTTCCTCTTCTTCTCCATTCTCCCCTCACATCCTCTCTTTTTCTCTCGTCCTGCTCTGGATTTAGTCTCTCCAGCACAACGAAAGACCTCCCAACTGTCAACTCCCTAACAAGCACCGCTAAAGTTTGTGGGTGAAATCATTAATCCGGGGGGCGGCGTACAACATCCAATACGATCACTCGGCGGAGTTCATACATGCATAACCACAATAGAGTGCACACAGTATTCCACTTTTTTTACGTACGCTGCACAGTGCAGTACGCTAATATTCATTAGTGCTGTGGCACCTCTAACGGGAGTGCAGTAGAGCACATCAATACTTATCACTTGTAAGCAAGCGAATGGCCTACCCTGAGCATCAGTACCATATCATCAATATACTACCACCACTGCCAACCAAAACGGCCTACCTGCCTACCTACCTCCTTGATCCGTTATACATCCTACCAGAGCCTAACAAACTGCATGCGTGCCTTAATCAACGTGTATGTGGTGGGGAGGTCCTCGCTCCCAGAAATGTGAGGAGAACCGATAAAGCGCCTTCGAGAAGCAAGCGGGTCCCTTCGATAAGGATGGAGTTCTGAGTGTGGAGCGCGGAGAAAGAGGGGGGAAAGGGAAAGGGGAAAAAAAGGGGGGATAGGTGGTAACGTGAACCTATCATATTGTGTACCAGTGGATGACTACTGTATCTTGGTTTTTTTTATACAATGGGGGTGAAGTCTTGCATTAGAGTAAAAAATACTGACTCTAGAAAATAGTGTGTGTACAGACGTGCGAGCATTTGGGAGAGAGTGAAAGAGAGATCATGATGGGTGGGTTCCTTGAGGGGGGTATGCCTAAATGAATGACTTGAGATCCCCTGCGCCGGTAAAACCGAGGGAGCCTAGGATTGCAGAGGGAGGTGGTGAGTTTTTTGGGCACAGTCTTTCGGGTATTTTCTTCTTCTGGGGGGGGCCCCTACCGTACGATACTGTTTTTTGGGGGGTGATGTGATAGGGCTATTGGGACAGGATGATATAGATGGGTGGATAACCCCTGGTACAGTACCATACGGTACTTGTAGATCATGAGGATACCGGTACCTCTTTTCCCTACAGAGCTGGCTGGAATGGGTGTCCTCTCAATATCCTCACTCCTCGTAACACCCTCCTATAAAGCTCAATTTGAATCTAGCGGGAAAAAAACAGAAGACCTATATCAGCCTCTGGGCTATATACACAGCCAAACCCCAGGGTATCATTGACATGGATTGCTTTTTTCCCAACTTTATCTTACTAAGGGTAAGGGTGAAGTATTGGGACAAGCAAGGGTATCAGAGGACCTGTGCATATGCCTTGAAAGTTGGAAGGAGTGTCAAAGAACACAAAATTAGTAAGATAACTACCAATTCGAGTAATTCCATCACCCCCTGCTTGCCTCACCCGAGTATCGCAAACATTGAAATAATGGATAATCTCGCTAGAATGTCAGGACTGCATCTCGCGGCAAGGTCTGTTGTATTTTCCCCCCTTCCTGCTCACCTCGGCTAAAGGCTAAGTTAGAAAGGAAGCACCTCGGTGTTTCCCCCCTAACCCAGAGGGGGGAATTCTAGACGTCCTAGCGCCATACCCAGTGATTCCAGTTTTTCTATGGTACGATACTAAAAACATTAGTTCAGTACTCGAGTACTCGAGTACATTTTGCCGGCACTGCATCTCATCATATCAAAAGGTAGAGCGTGCTCTTTTGCAGCACGTTAGAAGATGGACTACCTCACTCTTCCTTACGACACTAATCTTGAAAATACTGTGAGGGTGCCGTTAGTTGTATTATATTCTGATTTTCTCTTCTCTTCCTTAGACTGGTGGCACAGAAGAGTCTTCGTAGGTTTTATTAATAATATTAAGTCGGAGTCTTATAGAATTTGGCTATGGGAGGAAGTTTAGTTTCGCTGGGACGATACACTCCTTTGGTCCTTTTGCTGTTTTGTCGCCCCTTCGATTGTTTGAGTCTGGGTTGGTGGCCGTCGTCATCTAAAATGGTGGATAGGGCAGTCTTGCCGCAGATTTCTACAATGGCTCGTACAGTACAGTACTTGTTGTTCTATTGCATGTAGCAAACCATTCCATCATGCTATACCCGAGTACTCGTACCATACCGGTAGAGAACTAAGCATTTTCCCCAGATTTTCTTCCACCCTTCTGTATTCCACTAAATAATCAAAACGAGCCCTTTTGGCTGACTTGATCCAGGTTCCCAAATTTGCAAATACCCGCTCCTGGTCGGGGCATAATATGGTTTCCTCTGGTAGGGGGAGGGTACCTGTGCAAAAGGTACTTGTGAAATGACCTCTGGTTGCACTATTTGGGTTAATTACAATTGTAATGGGTGAGCAAATACCACAAGCTTCGGGGCGAAAAGCCCATCTCAACAAGGGCTTCGCCGGAGCGCCTCTCTAAGTGCCCACTAGAAAGTTAGCGATTTAGGTTACCCTCTAAAAGTGCATTTGGCTTGTGCGAACTCCTTTCCCCTGGCGCTTGAACAACTATCTGATAACCAATCAGAGCCAATCTAGGCTTTTGTTTCCACTTCGGGGTCATACGAAATCATCATACAGGAGGGCCAGGTATTTGTAAGATGATGTGAAAGAAGGTTTTAAGGATGGTCTAGGGGTTGAAGCCATTAGTCCTGCACTATGCCCCTGTAATAGCAGGGGGGGTTCTGGAGAACGAGAGAAAGGATTCGTTTTGATAGGATATTTCCCCTCCTGTTATTGATTTGTAGAGGTTTTGTATCTAATGTTATATTGTGTCATCAGAGATGCACAGTACCGTACTGCAAGATTGCGAGCAAATACCTTTTTGTTGTTCAAGGGAGGAGGAGGGGGGGGATGTAAATTCTGGTGGGGTTCACTTACCCCGCCGTTTAACACGCTGGCCAATCCCTGGCTAAAGCAGCCGAGTCTAGTTTTCCCCTCACAAATTTCAATATACTCGTACAGTAAATGCATAAGTTAGATCTAGATCGCCTTGTGGGTCACTCAAATGCACCAGGAAAGATCGGGGTTGTCCGCGCAGATCTCGTACGGGCCACTCCGGGTACAAGGGCATGCTTTCTGTTTTTTATGGACACATGAGAACACAGTAACGATATTAGCAATCAAGTCTGAGTAAGGGTTCTTGTCCTCGTTCTCGTCAAGCCAGACCTGTCCTACAGTACCTACCCTCTTTCAAGTCGTACTCGGGTGAGGGGGAAATATGGGGACAGGTAGGGGGTGGTGAAATTGCTCGAATTAGTAGTTATCTTACTTTTTTGATCCTTTGATACTTCTTCCAAGGTATATGCACAAACCTCTGCTATCCCTGCTTGTCCCAATACTTCACCCCTACCCCAAGTACCATACCGTATTTTCTAGTAAGGATTTGAGCCCCCCCTTGCCTCGCTCACTCCCCCCTTCCAACCGACCAACTAGGTACGGCGAGTGGCTGAATATATCATAGACTGATATCCTTACTAGCTGTGGCGGCGTTCTCCCCCTCCTAACAATGATTAAGTAATTCGTTAATGCAGTAATCGTAGAAGAAATATACCGTACGAGCACAACACTTTCCGGGGCTCTACTTCTAAAAGGCTGAAGCAGTCCAACGTTTACCTTATGGACGGCGGGTAGTCAGTATCATACAGCGGACAGCATATTGCTTCTATTGTAGAATTCCCTAGCTACGTGGTTGGCATGCCCTATGCTTTTGACACTTGTTAGGAGATATTGCGATGAAGGGCTGACGCTGCCGAATGCCTTTGTTCTGGCAGTGCGGAATATCTTTGCTTCAGAATATGAGCTATTTTCATGGAATACCCTAGTATTTCTATATTAGCACATGCAGAACAGGGCGTTATTTATTTATTAGCTGTAATAGCTCAATGTATTAGGTCGCTTTCTATCCGTATTTGCCGCTGCAGGGTTTCTTAGGGGGGCGTATTCACCGGGCTTGTGACATGGCGACTTACATTTTGAATAACCGTGAAAATTGTTATACTACCGTATGTCACATTGCTCGGTACCAGTGAAGCAAGCGAGCAAGTAGATCGGCTCATTCCAACCATGTAAACTATTTTGTTACCGTGGTTTCTTCTGGGGAATGGACTTCTTAGTTTATCGAGTGACTGGTTGTGATTTATCAGGAGTCTAAAACGAAGGAGGGTGTGAGTGAGTCCCTTAGGGAATCCCCTGAGAGCTGCGGGGGGACTGGAGTCGAATTCCGAGCAGCGCTTGCGAAGGGAGGAAAAGTACAGAGGGATTTCTAATCGATTCGTCAATGTGAGAAGGAGATCATTCTTGTTTGACATCGACGTTGTGGTGTGTTGCGGCGGATTTAGAAGGGAGTATTCCGGTGGTCACATCGTATCCAGCAAGTACTCGTACTGTGTTGCATAATAATAACCTCGGATCCCAGTCTTTTGTAGGTATCCGAGCAAGAGCCCGGGGGCGTTCGGCACAGATGTAGTGTTCGACTTGGGGAGTGCCTTAAATTCGGGTACTGCACGAGATAACCGCTAGATTTGGTGCCCGAAAAATGCTGTGCTACCCGCCGTTTCCCTTATTAAGGCCCACGTGACCATTTCATCAATCGGAGATATTCTTTGAGTCTTCCTCGCCAATGGCTCTCCCAAGTTGCGGCCTAGGCACTCTGACTACCGATATTGCTCAGCACTGTACAAGTACAACTTGTGCCGAACACCCCTACCGGTAAGTTAGGCCCTTGTTTGCAAATCTACCGGTATAAGAGACTTTCCGAGGCTGGAGCAATCCAGAAAAGTTTGAACTAGTCATAATTGAAGTCTAGAAGCAATTCTCGCTCAGCTACGGCCATCAGTGCCGACGCGCAAATCTCGTCAATAGGGAGTCCTGCTCCGAGCAAGCATCTCTCGTAATGCAGGTTTCATCGTTTCCCTCTTACCCGGCCAAGTGGGAGGGGCAAGCACCGATCCTGGGCTTTTCTCAGCCCCAGAAGTCTGGACTTCCGGTTGTCCGCCGACGGGCCGCTAGCTTACTGGTGGGTGTGTGATGATGTCTGTGCCCGGGCCGCCATACCGTCCCATCTGTCTCGGCTCTGGGAGTGTCCCTGTCATTGCGGTGAGCCGAAGGGTTAATTGGTGGAGCGATTGCGCTAAGCCCTGTGTGTTCAGCGGTCGCATGTGATAACTTCTCCTGCATCGAGTTTCTGTTTCTCTTGCTTTCTTTTTTCTGTTTTTCCCCTTCTTTCTCCCATGCTCTCCCCTTCTTCACCGGTCCGCTGTTGAGAGTGCTATCCGGTGGTTCCCACCAAGGCGACGGATTAGGTTGGTCGGATTCATCAGAACCCTGGCTGGCTTTTCGAGGGGGGGTTGCTGATTGCTTGATGGGATACGGTAGGTATAATACTTGATTCCGTTAGCTCCGTGTGTCCCCAGAGATGTGATACGAGTGTCGTGTTTATTTTTGCCCGCAGGCATAGGATATCACTCGCTAGACCCTCAATTATATTTGTTGGAAATTGCAGTTCAACAACTGCACTTGGTGCGGGATGCGCTCGCTCTCTCCGGCCGCAGTGGCTGCGGTGGTATACGTACGCACTAGTCACAGGACGCATCAGCCTATGTTTTTGTTTCCACTCCCTTGTTTCAACCTCTCTTCCTCTCTTCTCTCACGACACACCTTTGCTCCTGTACACAACTTTCCTCATCTCTTTCCTTTCATCAACTTAATACAATCATCATCGATCTTCATCTTCACCGCATATAATCCCAACAGTAAATCATTTCCTCCGCAACCACTATTTGCAACAGCATTGGTCACACATATAGAGCGCCGAGTTACCTTCGTCTTGTGGTAATAAAAGGATCTGGGGATAGTTTTTTTTTTTTTAGTATTATACCCGGGTGCTGTGAAAATGGGTAGTTACAAATGGATCTAACTGCCCTTAATCTCAGACCGACTTGTACTGGTTCTTTACGTTTGTTTGTCTCCACCATCTCGAAGAAACCGAGAATCTAGAATCTGACGATGACGGGGCCGAGCTCATAACTGCTAGTGCTAGGATGGAAAAAACTATGGTGCTTCAGAGGTGGCTTTCTCGGTTTGGATACTTCGGAATAAGGAGTTAACTCTTTGCCAGTAGCTCAGTTATAAGATTTCAGGATGACCAAGTTGGTGGTAATGGATGGATTTGTTTGTGGATTGGGACCATGGGGGGCCGAAAGGCGGAGAAATAATTGGCTCACACTACTGTGCCATAAGGCTGGGTATTATACGAGCACCGAGGAATGCCGTCATTGGTGATTATTAGGGACAATAACTTAGGTTTGATTTGTCTGCCCGGTATGTTTGGCTTCTGGGCCTATGTGTACTTATCGCAGGAATACTCGAGTACGGTAGCTAATGTCTACTAAAGGCACTTGGATACCGTGTTTCGCTATTCACATTGCATCTCTCCCTAGCAGGCAAAAAAAGAAAAATTGGTTAAAAAAGGGTTAACCATAGCCCCAATATTATTATACCGACAATTGGATACTCTCCTCGGAGGGGACGCAGCCTGTCAAAAAGCCAACCCCAACTCTAAGTAGCCAAAAATGCTATGATACAACAGACCTAAAAAACCAAACGCCAGAGACCAGAAACCAAGATACACAACAAGAAGGGGGAACAAGTTGAAGGGACTCAACCCTTTACCCCAGCTCACTAATAAGATCCCAGTCCCCAGTTACTGACTCCCCATCGTCCAGCACCGACCAATCATCACCAGCTTCACTCCTGACGCTAATCTCCTCCCCAGAAGCGATTTCTACCTCCTGATCATATAGTATCCCCAACCGATACAACTCCTACCGCCGCCACCCCTCACAATCAGCCCTCTCCCCTTTGTTCTTCTTCGGCATAGAGGAAAATAACTACTCACAGCATCACTAGCCGCCAAACCTCTCTCGCTCAATTCCCACTCAACGTCACGATCGACCTGATTGTGAAGGTGCCTCGCCTCATCACGCATGCGGTCGAGCGAGTCCCGAGCCCATTTACCACCACTGTTCCAGCGTCCGAAATCGCTGAAGCGCGTGCTGCGCCCACGCCTGAGGTAGGTGTTGTAGGGCATTTTTAGTGAGTTTGTAGTTTTCTTGGTTGTACGCCTGTAATGGACTTATGTTTGGAAATCTGTGAAGGAAGGAAGGAGAAAAAAACGTATATGCCGGCGGTTACTGATATATTGTGCGTTTTAGCTAGCTAGCTGCGGTGGCTTTGTAGAGAGGCGGGGGAGGGAAGTTCTGGCAGCAGCAGTAGTGGTGGATTATATACACTTTTCCCTGAAAGTTCTGACTCATTTAACTTATGACTCTACTCAAACCTCGATCACTCGGAACATGTAGGAGGCATCCATTCCCAAAAATAGGGACCCCATAAAGCCCCTCGTATGAATATGGGGAAATAAAAGCCATGCGTCGAAGACTATGCCAGCATCATACTTGCGCTCAAACCAAGTCATGGTGCAACGGGCCTCAGATTCTGCGTCTGTTTTTCCGTTGATCAGCACTGTAATTACAGTGTTAGGGATACCGTTTTTGCACAGCCGATGTCAATTTAGGCTAAGCCGCAAAATAATCCCTGTCCAGTGCAAAAACATCTCCCTTACGAGTACTCGAGTACAGTGCCGGTAGCACTTTTTTACCTGTGGGGATAAAAAGTATAACATATATATATTGAGCGATCCTAACCTAATGATATCGGAATAAAGCTCAGAATTAACTTAACTTACTACATAGTACCGGTACGGCCTTATCATAAGCTTCAACCGCACCGTATTCTATCCTATCTCGCCTTACCGGTATAATAATAATATTATCATAACCTACGGTAGATTCAGAGATTTTCCGCCATGGAATTCCGGCCTTAGGAATTCGGTCATTGTTTTTTTTTTTCCTTCCCCGACCCCCCCGGCCTGCCATTATATTCGAGTACGGTACTGTGGGCTGTGTTGGCTTGGTCGAGTTAGATTTAGCTTGGGTTGCGGGTGGCAATCGAATATGAGACAGGAACTGGTACCGGTACCGGTATGGAGGAAGTGAGTGACTCATGGTGCTTTGGTGGGTTTTGATTGAGCACTGGCGGTTAATCTACCGGTATTCTATTGTGTTGTTGTTTCTTGCTGGTGTGGATGGCGTTGGTGAGTCATTCACTGTTACTGTATCATACCGGTGCCGGTGCTTTTGTTTGTGCGCTGGGATGGAGATGGGAGGAGAGAGATGTTCTGGTTTGGGGGGTTTCGATTTCTTGAATACCGGCAGTACCGGTAATTTCGCTGCGCTGGTGGAGCGCAGCCCGAGTGGGGGTTTTTTTCAAGTGGGTGGTACCGGTATTAGCTTGCGTGCCGTTTTTATGAGTGATGGAAGGTGAGGTTCCGTGATATGGGTATTTAGTTATATAACATAGTATTGCAACTTTAGAAACTCTTGAGGGATAAGAGAAGGTTAAGGAAAAAGCCGTTCCTTGTGTCTGAGACACATCTTAGATACTTTTCTTCCATTAATCCAAGAATGACAGTATTTTTCTAGGATATAACGACAAAAGAGTTCAAGAGTTTCTGAAGTCACAATAGCAGCTACAATATCTGTAATTAGGTTTTGGTGGTGAATCTTGTGAGGGATTTACGTGTTTAATTAGGTTTCCTCGGGGAGGATAGTCTAGCACCGTGCTAAAGCTCCAACCTTATTACGAAATATCGATTGAAATAGCCCAACCCATAGGCTTTTATCGTGTTGGGCCCCCTCAGCGATGACACACAATGCCGCACAAACAAACGGCCCCAGGAAGAATTAAAATATGATATGATAACTAGGTGGTGCAGGTAACTATGGTATCAGGATTCAATCCCTCGGGGGAGGAAAAACAAAACAAAAAATACATCGTTCAACTCATGAAGCCGTACCTCAACACGTGAATGTCCACGCGCTGATATAGCCTGCCCCACAGAACTCAAGCCCACTCGCCAGAAGGTTCTATTCTAGGGGCAGTGGTCAAATTCTCGTTCTCTCCGTTGTCAAGAACGAGAATGTCGTCCTCGATTCTGACGCCGCCTACTGCCCAGTACTTTTCAAGGACCGTCTTATTAATGTACTGGCTATGGGCGCCGTGCTCGAGGTAGGCTTGGATTATGAATTTTGAGAAGTAGCTATGGAGTGTTAGCCCCGTCGTGTATGTGAATGGAGGAAGGTTGGTAACTTTGGGGGGATCGTACATTCCAGGTTCGACGGTAATGACCATCCTGGGTGCTAGCACTCTGCGCACCACGGTGCGGTATAGCCCACGTCCTAACATTGGTGCTGGGAGAGAGGCGGTAGAACCTAGTTGGCCTTCAGTGGGCTTCCAGCCGAGATCTGGGGTGCCCTCGACATCATGGGTGTCTAACCCTAGAAAGTGGCCAAGGCCATGAGGGAAGAAGGCACGACTAGTTCCACATTGGAAAATTTCTTCTGCTGTACCATTATGTAGAATTCCCAATGCCATTAATCCCTTGATAGCGATCCTATGCGCGAGGAAATGTGTATCTCTCCAATCCACGCCGGCAACTGTCTTTTTGATGCATTCTTTCTGCATCTCATCAACAATATTATAGATTTCACGAGCCTCTTTGGTCCACTTCCCGGATATCGGATATGTGCGAGTGACATCGCTAGCATATCCATCCCATTCCGCACCAGCGTCAATCAAGAGTAATTGCTTCCCTTCGAGAGATGAGTCATTGCGAGTATAGTGCAGTGTTGCACAGTTCTGACCAGAACCAACTATTGGGTCATATGCTTGCGTTCGTGCGTGCTGCGCAATGCAAGTTTGGACAAATATTCCTTCGAGCTGGGCTTCCGTTTGAGCAGTTCGCACCGCTTTTAGCACAGCGCGATGGGCATTTGCTGAGATGGTGCTTGCCTGACGGAGTAATTTAATTTCGTAATCGTCCTTATAAACACGGCAATCATCGATTGCGGGTTGAAGGTGCCGATCAGAGATAAGTCTCCGGTGGATCCATGTGGGGATCCGTGAAACTTGCTGGTGAATAACATAGATTGGAGCGGATTGAAAGGCAAGATGGAACTCTATTATTTGATCAGTTATTGAAGTCGAGTAGAGGACTTCGTCCACGTCGTACCTATGAATTTGTTAACTCTTTATTGACGATAGTATGGAAGAGGGTTCGGCAAACTTGAAGATGCAATCCTCAATTGAGGGTGGATATCCAGACCAGAGAACTAGGTCTGGGTCAAAAGGTGGAATGTATCTGCGAGCCCACAGCATTAGAACTCTTGCTAACCATTTACAAAGCTTATGAGAGATTTGTACAGAGTTAGCTTGTCGTGAGCGATTGAATATGTGACGAAACAATCTGGCATATCCACGGCTCCCGTGAGGTACAAGAAATATCTCCTCTGACGGAATTTGATTGCCTGATCCGAGTCCTCAAAGAGCACCTCTGGCATCCCTTCTAGGTAGATAAGGCCGTTGCGAGTAGGTAGCCCTCGCGCTACATTTCGGGCGTGTTGCTTCGCTAGAAACGAGTTAGTTTCAATACGAAAAAAGGCGAATATTCGCTAGGCTCATTGATACCCGGATACTTTTCCATTGGGCAATTGGCGGTGATATGTATGTTGAGAATGTCAGCCGGTCTGCGATGAATACAGGTTAGGAGGAAATTGAGAGAATAGGTGGTGGCTCTTGGGGGGACGAACGGCTGGCTTCTAGGTTTACTGAGAGCAGGTTTTGCTACCATATTTGAGAAATTCTATTATTGTATGAGCGATATGGGAATCCTACAGTTGTGAGAGGAAGAGTGAAGTTGCAGAGGTGAAGGAAGAGTTTATACCGGTGCTGTTCGGGAATGGGTTTGCCTTATCCTGGCACGGATGATTGATGTCTTTGAATAGGCAGAGTAATTGAGCGCCCTAGTCAGATACTGCGTGACAGTTATCTATATAACAACAATATTATGATAATGATTATTATAAGAAAGCAAGTGGCAAGGCGGGGGTTTCCATGATGTTTGGTATAGTATGTGGAGGAGTTCTTTCTATATCCCTCGGGATCGACAGGAGGCGGGCTCTGTTGGGAAGACGCGTCAGGAACACTTATCGCTAGGTATCACAAGTACTTATCATACCCCTGTTCTAGAACTTTTCATACCGTTCCTAACCAGCTAAGAGCCTCAAAGCAGGGTAAATCTGTTCCATAGCTTGTCGTCCCCTCTCACTTGACGACTCAGCGTACCCCACCTTTAACAAACATTCACTACAATATTTCAAACAATGGACAGACCACGAGGCGGAGGATTTAGAGGGGGGCGCGGCGGAGGTGGTGGGCGCGGAGGTCGTGGTGGCGCAGGAGGGGGCGGTGGTGGTGGTCAAGCCGGCTACAACAAAGATCAACAAGAGCGGAAACCTCGCGAGGCGATCTTGGATCTGGCAAAGTTTATGGATAAGGCAATCACTGTGAAGTTCAACGGTGGTAGAGAAGGTACTTCTCCCCCCAAGTCCTAGGTCCTACGGATACTGACGTTAATTCTGGTTTAGTCGTGGGGATATTGAAAGGCTACGACCAACTCATGAACCTCGTCCTGGATGATGTGAAGGAAAATCTTAGAGGTTTGCTCTATATGATAGTAGCCGGCGTGTGATAGATGCTAATAACTGTTCCCCGATAGATGAGGACGGAAACGAGACAACACGGGAATTGGGTCTGGTCGTTGCGAGGGGTCCCATGTTGACCCTCATCTCGCCAATGGACGGCAGCGAGCAGATTGAGAACCCGTTCATGGCACAGGAGGGATAACTGGGAAGCGTTACCGTGTTTCTCTAAATGGGTTACCTTTCCGAAGAAGTTTAATGTCAGGGATCTTGTGATTGGGTTTTGGCGTTAGTTCTTTCATTAATAAAAGGGGGTTCCATTGCCTGATATATGCCTCGCACCGGCACTTGCGCTTCCACGAATCCTGAAGTTGTGATAGTGCCAGATAATCGTAACACAACTTGCTCTACTCGACTACGGTAGTTAGGCGGTCTGGCCAGCCATAATTGAAACCATATAGGATCACTCGATATTCACAGAAATCGCGTTACCCAATGAGAGTCATCTCTCCATGTTCGAAGAGGTTATTCACCCGTTACGCGATATCAAATACACTCCCAAATTTTGTATCTGGGTGAATTCACATCACTTCGGCACACGAGCCAATCACCGTTCGCTTTGCTTTTGACTTTTTTTTAACTAGTTTTTTTCATATTTTTTGAAAAAGAAATTGCAACTAACTAACAAGTGCATACCTGATCCTCTAGGGCAGGCAATAGGAAAAGGGGGGATACAAGAACGCCCAAAAAACTAGTGGTATCCCATCCATAAGAAGGTCGTGAGGCTATATCCGGAAAATATTATTGATCGCAAGTAGAGCACTGTACTAACCGCTCAGTCTGTCTAGATAATTTCGATATCCATGCAGGCAGTATACCACTAAAATCGCTCCCGTTAGCAATGAGTTGCCAATTATTTCCGCAATGAGGTAAAAGGAACAAAGGGCAATGGTGCATACCTCCTCAACTCTCGGCTTCTCCCGGCCAAAGTGCCACGAGAAATCCCAAACCCAGTAAACTGTATAAACATCCCCAACCTTCAAATTCTCCGGAATCACAAACTCGGATCTACATGGCTTCTCGACCCCGGCTTTCCCGACCCCACGTTGCTTGGATATGGGGGAGTCATTTGGTTGCGTACAACTTCCATCGTCGTACGGGCTCGTCTTGAGGAGCCTGCCCTTCTTATTTCCTCCCTGACCGTCGCTGGTCCAAGCCCTAACCTCCCTCAGCGGGAGTTTCGGGTCGGGGTCGCTGGTGCCGAACCAGTACGTTAGGCCCGTGAAAGCTGTCGGAGAGGGGGGAAGGGAGACGTGTCCATTTTCAAGGTAGTAACCTGCTACCGTTTGCTTTCGGCTGGCCCTGAGACGGGGGAAGCCCGGCTGGTTGGCGCGCACTTGCTGAGTGTCCTTACAGATGGGCTTGTTTTCCCAGTCCGGGCCCTCAATGCGGTAAGTCATGCGGGTGTCGAGAGTGCTATCCTTGCCCACTGGTAGGTTGTTAGTTTGAGCTTTCGCATTTCATGTTATGATGATAGAGGGAAGTAGGAAGGTACTCACCCCAACTTCTCATAAACCCCTTCGTGCTTGGGCCGACAGCCTCTAGGACTTCGATCTATAAGGTGAATGTCAGCAACCCTGGAAAAGTTTCACACGCACAGATATCTTCGGTGGATCCTCTTACCCAGGAGTGGGAAACAACGTTCCCGGTGTGGAGTGCTAGCAGCAGAGCTGCCGTGGTAATCAATTTAAAATGCATTATTATGATTTAGTGAAGGTATAACAAAAAGAATAGTGAAGAAGAGAAGAAAGGTTGCTTTCTCAAAAAGCTTATAAAATGTATAAGTGTGCTAAATGCTGATATGAGCGAGCGTGAGTGAGTGTGAAGGAAAAGAAGGAACTCGACAAATATAAGAAAAGAACGGCTGTTTTTAAATAAAAAAGGATCATGAAGACCATAGAAGTGAGGACGATCTACTTTATTATATACATTACACTCCCACCTCCGGAGACCATTCAAGTTGGCAAACGCCTAATATTGGGGAGCCATTCAAGTTGGAAAGTGTTGAGCGTCAATGGTTGTTCCCCACACAAAATCACCGTTATATCGTAGTGAGTATAGAAACCACACACCGACATCCCGGGGGTTACAGGTTGCTGCCACCATTACCACTGTTGAAAGCGAGGAACAATAAGACACACCTCATTCCATTCAGGTGAACCGGTAACTGTGCTTCCATTATACTCGAGTACATGGTCTCAATCGCCAAGACTAACTTACCGTAACCTAACCTAGCCAAACCTTTTTTCCCTCTTTTCAAAATTGTATGATATAAAACGGACAAAGAAGTGTATTTTTTTTATTGGGCTGGGGGGGGGGGCAAGGCAAGACAGGCGGGGCTTCTGTTGAATACCGAGCCATTATAAGCTCCCTGTTCGGCTCCCTGTTCGGGTCTCCTGGTCTTGGGCTCTATACCCGCGATGAATAGGATCCACGGAGGTGACATAATATTCTTAAGGGACATTGCGGTCATGTGGGGTCACTCGATGGCGTGCCAATACGTATCGTACCACAGGCATTCTGAAACCCAAGGCGTTGCTAATATAATTCGGTAATTATTCCCTCCCCCTTACTAGCATAAGGAATAGGAGTGAGGTAGGCTAGCTCGGGATGTGACCTCTGTGTGAGCATTTTCAAGGGAATAGTTACAATTGAACAACGTCGTATAATACCGTAGTTTCATTTTCTACTAGGTGAACTCGCCACTCTCCGGGGCACTGTACTCGTACTTTACAGTACCGTACCTTGAGCAGTATATATGGTTTGGCATATTAAGTCTTGGATAAGCCAGCACTCACTTCTTATAGTAGTATCATACAAGCATCTCACGTTGATTTTATATTATAAGCCTTCGACCACGGTTTACTTCAAGGCAATTCTGACCGTACTAGATTTAGACCAAGGCAAAGTCCTAGTATTAGGACTCACTACGCTATCAACTTCGTTGCCGGCGATACTCTCTACCTTCCACCCTTTCCATGCAATCAGCAACTCCTTCAGAAAATACGATATGTGCTTCCCCTCCCCTCCCCCCTCACCCACCAACGGCCGCCCTTGCCAATACGTCCATGGCATGGGAAGCCGCCTCAAACTTACCCTCCGGTGAGCTTTGCAGTAACAATGAACGAGCCCAGGATATCAGCATCCGAAATTATATCACGGTGAAAGCGTTACCGTCTATTTATCCATCTGATATCATGGCATAGCTCCCTTTACCGGATGACCACCGCGTGCTTGACCATCAGAAGCATCATCTTGCTTGGCCAGTTTGGGAACACCGTATGGTTGCAGGCACAGCACGAGTAAGTCTAGTGGTAGGTGTGGTAACGCTCGGCTGGCGCCTTGGCGAAGGAAAAAAGACTTGTCGATGGAAGGAGGGAAAGTGAAAGTGCGGGTCATCTGGAATATGTGCAGTACCGGCTGAGGACATGCAGTGCTTTGGTGAAGAGATGGGCATTTCGTACCGAATTTCGCTGGCTATCGCCCATAGATGGGTGGGTGGGTGTGTTTGGTTGGTCGGTTGGTTGCCGGTAAGACACCATGGTGGGGGGGAGCTGTTACCTGGCATGGTGCCGTGCGGGATGATCTGCTTTGTGGGCGAAGACTAATTTGACCAAGGGCGCAGCTTGCCGGACTATAGATTACTGGTGCACTGCATGGTACAGTATCATACTAGCATCGCGGTTAGTCATTTCGCCGCACGAAATGGTACAGACTGGAGACTCGCTTGTTAATATTGTTGTACTCTAGAAAAGACTGCATCTTGGTATTTGGCTAAGGGTATATATGCCGCGCCAACGTGTACAATGAATTTCATTACATACAGGATCTCTACTAGTGAGGTTGATAGAGAAAACGATAAACTGATACGGGCTCGTTGAAAGGAACGCTGGTTTGGCCACAACTTCCACCTTGTTCCCAACTTAGAAAGCAGGGCTCACTTTTAATACACCACCAAAATGAAGTAACGATACCCCAACTCTTGCCTGACGAGCTGACAGCTAGAAAACATAAAGAATTTAGAATACTTTACTAACAACAATCGGATTTCACCGCCTAGACTTGCTGAGGTCCTGAAAACAGGATTCAACCTGTCGTTTCAACTGTCGGATCATGAAATCAGTTTATGTGTAAAAAAAGAAAGAAAAAAGGAAATGTGGAGGAACTTACTTCCTTATAGGTGACCACAAAACAATTCATGCTGTCTCTACTGACTAACATGATCTTCTCGTCTACCCCAGCGTCCAGTTTATTCAAACAGGTAAGAACATGAGCCATGTCAACGACAGGATTATTGTTCTCGTCGACAGAGTGGAACACGTAGTCTCTAAAGAGCTTTAAGTAATATCTATCGCCGGTTTCGCTCCATCTTGGGTCATGATCGTATTCGGGTCGTTCGTTGATGAAGCCGAATTTACATAAAAGCCGCACCAGCCTGCCATTCTCTAATTCTCGGGAGAGCGCTGACTCTAGCGAGTCTTCGTAGTGCAGAACGCTGTCGAAATTCTGGAAAGCTTGGTTCGCTATAGATTTAACGTATTCATCTATATTTTTCGTTGATCCCGTATAAAGGTAGTAAATGCTGTCCCGGAGTTGAATGGAGTAATGACGACCGATGTATTCCATGCTCTTCTGGGGATATTGAATAGCTGAGGGGGTATTACATGCAATTGAGAGCATGAGACGACCTAACTGAGTAAGGTCTTCTTGTTGACATTCCCGAACCGACTCCTGGCTGCGTGTAGTTTCCGGGTGGACGACGTCGAAAATCCCACAGCAGTTGAGACGTATCCTAGCATGTAACTATCAGATCCAGCTACACAAGCGTTGCTTTGCTGTTGCTTTGTAATTACCTCATTTTACTAGTGAGCAGAATTTTTGACGGTTCGATCACTCGGGCCGCTAGTCCTGCACTGTGTATAACTTTCAATGCAGAAGCCACCTGGACAATGTAACTCCATAGAACTTGTTCTGGAACTATCGGACCTGTGGGTTGATGCTGCCTCGTAGGATTCGGGTATCTTGGGTTAGGTCCAAAGTGAGTCTCAGCTAGCGTTTTGGACAAAGGGTGATAATCATAGGCGAAGACGATAGCTGTTATAAAGCAAATGTTTAGGGCGACCGCACAAATTTCGGGTAGAAGAAGCGATAATAAGGATGTGGGAGCAGGGCCTAAAAATGAATCTGTTCAGAGGATAAGATGAGACCTACAGCTATCCCCAAATTTGGTAGTCGTCCAAGCATCGTGTATAGTCACAATATTAGCGCTCAATACCTTTCTCCATCTTTGGACAATTCGGATATCAGCTTCATTTAAGAGCCTGAAGCCTTGTAGTTGGTGAGTTGAATGTTAGCAATTACCGTACCAAACTGATTCCATAACTGCTGGAGGAACCCACCTTCAAGTCTCCGCAGCGCATAGGCGTTTCCATCCTCGGAGGAAAATGCTTTATAGGCCCAGCTGGGATATCCAAAAACCTGTGCGCTCTTCTGGTTGGAGGTGTCAAGTGGAACGAGCTGGTGATATTCCTCAATTGACGGAGGAAGTATTGAAGAGACGGCTTAACAGACGCGGGAAATCTCATGTCAGCTTTAATTTATAGTCATGAATCTCTTCGCTGAGTTAAAGGCTAAGATACCTGGTAGTGTTTGGAGTGTAGCATCAGCTTTTTTCTGGAGCTCTTCTCTTAGGTTATCAGACAAGAAAAATCCATGAATATTTTTCTGAAACGGCTGTAGCTTCTGAGGATACGGGGCCAAGGGAGCATATAAATGATAGTTGAGCTTGATAGGGCAAAAACAAAAGTTAATAAGATTTTGTCTACTTTAGAGGAAACTTAATATGGGGTTAGGGGTACAAAACTGGATGTTGATACGTTTGTTGCGGTTGATAAAACATGTCGACACCCGTTTGAGCATATGGATTCACAGGCGTCCCAACAGTAAAATCATACGCATTCATCGCGGCATTTGCAGTAGTCTTCATTTTGTTAGCCCTGCGCCGTGATCTCGTAGGCGAATATACATTCTCGCCCAACCCCATGTTTTCAAATCCATGCTGGAGGCCTTGGTGATGGTAAAGTTGTGGATCGATCGCTGGAGCCACAGAATATCTTTGACAGAAGCAGTCAGTTACGGTGGCCCACGAATTGTTGAGTGATGTCTGGACAAACCCGTTCGCAGCATCATGGAGCTGTTGCGCAATTGGAGGTGTGGCGGTCCCTATCACGTCAGCTCTCTATGCTCAAAATGAGGAGTTCTTCGTTCACTAAAATTACCGGTGCTATGATTTTGTTTTGGAGTAAAGGGCACCGCATCCGCAGCCCCCGGAGATATCGTCTTTTTCGGAGGAGTTGCTGGAGTGAAAGAAGGGGAGTCTACATTGAATTTTCCTCGACCAGCACCAGGTTGCTGCTTTTGGGAATGTGGATCGTGGTTAAATGCGCAACCTATGAGACTTTAGTCTACAGAAAATTGACCATAGTGACCCCCTACCCTTGTCCTGGAATCGACAATATCCGTAGATAGTTATATTTCGGCAGATCGTGGAACTTGAATCTTAGTGATATGTTAGACCGAGCATGGCTTAAAAATGGGAATAATGCTGCTGGGAAATATAGAGACCTTTTGCTTTAGGTCTGGGTGAAGAGGCGGATGAGGCCACAGAAGACCTCCGGGGCTCAGGGGGAGGGGTGGTTCTCGATCCCGTCGGGGAGGAACTCGTGACAGAGATTCCCGGGCCACCACTCGTGTTTGGACGTAGCGAAGGGGAGGATTGGGTGAATGCGCGGCTGCTCGAGGCGGTGGAAGGACGTTCGGTCATGGCGGAATAATTGGAGAAGAAAACAGGAAGAAGCGCAAGCAATAAACCATGCAGGAGGCAACGGGTATCTCGGGTTGCCTCTGCCAGTAGTGAAGGGAGGGAGGAAGGGGTGATGTATTTGTATTGCTGTAATGATAGGAGGACGCCCCAATAACAAGATCAGACTAAAGGTAGAAAACTTTAGAAAGCGGGTACTGTAGATGTTTATCAGAAAAGCAGGGGGATATCGGATGGTAAGCGGGGGGGGGGTATTTTTTTCTCAGGCCCAGGCAGCGAAGCAGCGTCCAGGCTTTGGAGATTCTAGGACCATAACGGTGGGAGGGGATGGGCTGTAGGCACGGTACCGATAGGATGTACGAGGCAACCAGCAAGACTGCGTGATAGGACCTGCGAGTGGAGGTGCAATGCCGGATAGCTTGGGGGGGGAGGGGGTGGGAGTGGGGCTTTGGAGGGGCGGCTCCCATGGAAACCAGAATCACCCAATTCAGCTATCCCTGCGGGAATGCCCTTCTTCCCTTGTGCCAATCGGTTGCCAGGCAACGAGGGAGGTCCCACTGTCTCGTATTGTACTCGAGCAACATGTCATTGCATCTTCTCACACCCCCCCCCCCCACTTTCACCCCCACAGCCGCACTTCACAAAAGCTTCACTCCTATATCTACTTGATCGCCCCCGGTCACGCACATACCTTTAATTGAGATCTCTTCTCTCAGCTTGCCTGCCATGGGCGGTTCCGGAAGCGAATCATCTGGTTCTGGCCGACTGTCGACCCGAGGTTTCCGTATACATTACCGAAAGACCCTTCCAATGGCAGCTCGTACTGGTCTGGCTGCTTGGAGTCCGCAGCTTGATTTGATAGCAATTATCACTTCTAATGAAAACATCTTACTCTATCGTATGAACGGGCAGAGAGTTTGGGGTGTTGCACACAGAAAGGAAAAAATGGCCTCGGATGTCCGGGTTGAAAGGATGCAATGGCGTCCAGATGGTTTGTCTATGCATTAGGGAACTACTTCTATTAATCTCCTTAGTCCGCTTACTCAATTAATCCTCATTTCAGGGAAAATGTTAGCCTTGGGATACAGCGACGGCTCCACACGAATATACGACGTGAACAATGGCAAACAAATACATCGTATCACCTCGGAGGTACCAAACTTTGGAAAGGTGACCTGCGTGGGGTGGGTCGACAACCATTCAGATCTGAAATCCCCTAGCCAGGCTTCAGAAACTAAGTCAGCGGAGTGCACACCTCAAGCACTGTTTGATATGGATGTTGGTCAGATGTTACCCCGACTAAGCGTTCTGCCCTCTTCTGCTGGGAAGTACGTATTACTCCCTACCCTCTTTGTTGAGAAGGAGCGCTTATAGTCACTATAGTGAAAGCACTTTCACCTCCAAAGTTACACTGGACGCTTTAATCAACTCTGTTACTAAAAGCGGGGAGGGGAAGAATCTGGATGTTTTACTTATTGGTGAGGAGGATGGGAAGATACTTTTAAAGTTAGTAGAGTTCCAGCATCCGGTGAATTGATTGTTAAGGATATTCAAGTGTGTTTGACTCCTTCTTGATTGGCACTATGGATCTATCATCGCTTTCAGACAGGCTCCGACCTTCCTCTAGGGTATGCCCTTGAATCGAAATCAGGTGCTTATATTTGGTTATTCTGATTTGGGCCTAGCTTCTCCGACATACCGCTTCCTCCGATCTTTCTACACACTCTCTGCTCATAGAAGATGCACAAAGCGAGAATATATTGTTCGCGACTATGGATATATTATTCATTCAGCAATTTGGACAATATCTATTTCAACTTGCTTCGACTTCTACCAGAGTTCAAGCACTGCTCCGGTATATAAAAGAAACCGTCGTAGCTTTGGAGGCTGAATTTAAGGCTATGAATGATCTAGCACAGCGTTACGTCAGTATCATAGACGAGGACGTGAAGAAACAAGGGAGTGAGGTATCTCTCGAGTTTTTCGAGCTGCTTGTGACTGGAGTGCCCAGTGGTATCCTCAAAGAATGGTTGGTTGATGTATTGACCGAAAGGGTAATGAGTTCACCATCTTTCCCCTATCAGCACGCTAACACCTGGGCGGCAGGGCCAAAAAAGATGGGAGAAAAGTTCCATGAATGGGTATGAGACACTACGAAGGCTAGTACATGAGAACCTTCTACCGACTTGCGAAAGATTGATCGTCTTATTTTGCCGCCTTCGAGGCTTGGCTCGATGGTGTGTCTTTGGTTTTTTGCTCTGAATTTCGTGACTTAAGGTTAAACCTATCTAGGAAAGAACGAGGAAGCCCTTTAGGTTTGGATCCAGACGACTTCACCCGCTGCTTGGACGTTGTCTCAGGCCTGACTGTCTTTGCGCACGAGTTCCTGTTAAAGCTCAACAGAGAATTGGAACATTTTGATGCTTTTGCTTCATGGCTCAGGCACACGCTAGACGAATTGGCCACCGTCATCAATATCGACGACAAACCCCCAGAAGACCCCCAGATTGACACCCTCAGGGTTTCTGAGTACATTAGCGAATATCTCAAAGAGTCCTCCTTACGGTCCTTTTTCCGTTCCGCAAAAGGTCCAAAGATTAGTGAATACAAAGGAAAGGGAGAGAGTATCTTTGAGCTTTACGCTAGGCCTAAAGCTAGTGACACTAAACCTCCGGGCTTCTTTGAGCTGACTGAGTACCTCGAGGATCTTTGCAAAACTGTGTTCGCCAAACCCCAACAGGCGATGAGGCAACAACTAAGAGTCGGGAAGCCAGTGGTAATTTCAGACCATAGCAAAGGCATGGGAGACATGAGGATGGTGACTGAAGAGGGGAAGCCAGTCGGATATTTGGCTTTCCGAGGAGGCGACGGCAATGATCTCATACTAATACGGTGCGATATATCCATCGTAGGAGGATTGAGCTCTGTTTTGAAGACTCGATGCGCCAGGGTTTCACTAGCCACTCAGGAAAGGAAAGGAAGTTTGATAGACTTTCAATTTGTTGACGACGAAACAATAATCCTTCTATTTGTTGGTCGAGGTATCTGGCGCATTCCAATCCCCGCTCCCAAGTTTAGTATGTTGAGCTAAGATGCTCGTTCCAGATGGCCACAGCTCCGAGATGATGACAATCACTTGTAATACAATCAATTACGATGAAGACTATGACCCAGAGGATCTGGCCGAAAGCGTCTGCTCATACGCGGATGGCCTCTATGGCCAAGATATCAACATTGTGAGCAGACGTGTATTCGATTCCGGGTTCACCCCATCTCAACTCACGGTCAACGGGAGGAAGGGGAGACGAGTGGGGTGTGTTATTGCGGAAGACCGAGTAACATATTTAGTTTTTGACTTGGATCAAGAAGAATATGACGAAGAGGGGGAGGAGGAGGGGGAGGAGGAGGGGGGAGGAATGGTTGTTGATAACGGGGAGGGTGAAAGTGATTATGAATAAAGCAGTATATGGATGATGGTGCTTTAGGTTGGGTTGGCGAGCAGGTGAAAGCCCATATCTAGCTCACCGTATATTCACCCTGTCTTGACAGGTAGTTGCCCCACATCCCTTTAAACAATCCATTATAAGTATAAATATTGCTCTAAGCTCGGGACTTGACTCTGGCAGAATAATGTATAGTATGATACTAGAGCTCGAACCAGGATCTCATTTCGAGACTATTGCCAACCATCAACACGTGCCTTTGAGGACAGAGAGACACAAGGCGTAGTATATCGGTACTTCCTGCAGACGCCGTACACATCTAAATTGTGATAATGGTAGGCTCTGGTGGCCCCAACAAAACTACCGCCGTGGGTTACCAAGCCTTTGTGTGCTCTGGTTAGCTGAAACTGGGCAGTAGGTGCTGTAAAAGACTGCTGTTACGACGCGGGAGAAATTTTGAATTAGGAACCAAATATCTACCGTTAGCGAATGGCCATGAAGCAACAGTACTCGAGTAGGCAAATCACGAAGGAGGCAGAGTGCTTCTACCGATCCCGTATAAGTACTGCCATATTCGTCGGCCAAAAGGAAAGTCCAAGCAAATAATTGCGCGCAGCCTTTTCTCCTACCATAACCAACGCACCAAGGCAAATTCACCACCATACCATGCATATTCTTAAATCGACCAATTTTCCCCATCACAAAAGTTAAGTGACTTCCTCTTTGCAGTACCACTAGCATAACACACCGGTAGATGGTAAAAAAATGATTTTTTTCTCTAGCTTCTAGATTTCCCGATAAGCTTTTTTGGTGCTTTATTTTTTTAAAATTTTTCCCTTCGGTCTGTTTTTATCCAATTCTTTTTTTTTCCCCTTCTCTTTTGGCCCTTTGTCTGACCTGTGAGACTGCCTCTTCTTTTGGCTTCTTCAGTTTTCGCGGATGACTAAGCAAACATACCTGCTCCTATTGGCTGGATGGCGACTTTGAGACAGAAAGCCCGTTGCACATTCGCTAACCCCAAGAAAGCACTGTCCCCTGTCGTAGGCGTGGTACCGTACAGTACATCACCTCTCCTCCCATCAAAGCCCCTCCTCGCCCCTTGAAAACAAAAACCTTCCCTCCTTTTTCCTGCCCTATCCCCCCCGCCAGTGAAAGTCAGCGCCCACCTACAAAAATATCCTTGGGTAGGCAAAGTAACAAATTCTTATCTTTAAGAGAAACTATCAGAAAGAGGTTCGTCACTACACACACACACACATCCTACTCAACCAAACGTTAATTCACCCCTCATCATACAAATCTCAGAGGCTTTCTTGATCGTGGACTGTGCCAGATTCCAGGGAACAATCTCAGATTGTCCAGCTGCTACTTGAACGTTGTGTAACATCACTTGCTTTACAAGGCATTTGTTGTGGCCGCGTCAAACCTTCGAGGTCCAACT
>Ga0307509_10002519_pt1 | contig 29535 bp, 38 predicted proteins | sample 10_EM_MG_FD_202245 | JGI IMG/M metagenome (GOLD analysis project Ga0307509, IMG submission 202245) | Populus trichocarpa ectomycorrhiza microbial communities from riparian zone in the Pacific Northwest, United States - 10_EM | ecosystem: Host-associated > Plants > Roots > Unclassified | place...
GTGGGATGTGGCGGGGCGTTGCAACGCAAGTCAGGACGCACAGGACGCATGGGACGCAGGAGATGCGTCGCTTGCGTCAGGACGCAACGCCGACGGATCAGACGCAGGGTCCGTTTTTGCTGATGTAGGACAAAGTCCTGACGCATCTGTGGCCACCAGAAGAAGCAAGCCGCATAGGAGTAGCATTTGTAGGCTGAGAAATGTCCGAGGCCTTCATGGACAGTGTTGAGGATGAAATCCCGTAGGGATACGCCCTTCTCAAGAGGTCTTACCGGTATCGAAAGGTTTTCGTACCCATTGGTGTTCTGGGCAAGTAGGAGGCCATCGCGGATGCAATAGTGCAATTTGTTGTCAGCTTCCTTGACCTTAGCGTAGAGAGCTTCGTTCTCAAGTAGTGTTCGTTAAGGGGCCGGGCCGGGCGGGTTTTCACTTGCGAAACTCGGCCCTTGCATCGGGCTGGGGGCGGTATGTTTCGGGTTATCCCCATCCTGCCCCGGTCTGGGGCCCACCACCACTCATGCCCTGGACTGGGCCCCGCTTGTTACCATCTATTTTTAACGGGAACCCGTCAGGAGTATGGGTGGGGTGGGGGCCTGAGCGTGGACAGGGGCAGGGAATGCCGAAAAAGACACCCCGCCCCAGGCCGTTGAGTGGGGCAGGGTACGGAAAAGGGCCGAGGGTCCGCGTTTTCCAAGGCCCCGTCTGTCCCGTAATGAACTCAAGTCGGAAGGGCTTCTCCAACTCGCTGGGCGAGGATACACATAAGGCGAGATTGTTGGGTGCTCAGGAATTGGTTGGCATTGGTTGCGTCATCGGGGTCATAGCCTGCTTGGCTGTAAAGGGGGCTAAAGGCCGGCGACGCCAGGGGGGGTATGGCTAGGATGGTATCATTCATACGGAAGGGGGGGAGGTTCTCTGAGAGGAATGGGATATCGGGGTGCGAGGCCTGGCCTTCCTCATGGGCTGTATTCGATGTTGAAGTCCTATCCTGCGCTTTTCTCTTTGTCTTCTTACTCTGGTTCCGGGCCTTAGGGTCCTTTTGCCAGTAACCTGTATCTTCTTTTTCATTCTTCTGTATTTCACACCCATCGTGAGGGCATGACATCCAGCTCATTTCTGAGTGTCGACGTTCCATTTCTCTAGAGATTGAGAGAGTTCTATGATCAATCCAGCAGTTTCCAATCGATATTCTGCTATCATTGCTGGCTACGCTTGATGTAGCCGGGGAGGAAGCAGAGGCTTTACGCGTCCGGGAACAGGTTACTGCATTGCTAGTAATTTCGTCTAGGAGGTATACAGTGTGGCAGGGACTGATAGAGTCACTGCTGATATAGGTGGGAGAGGTTTGGGCTTCGCCTGAGTGGTACATGGCGTCGTCTCATTCAGTGCTAAAATCAGTAGAGGAGGCGTAGGTTGTATTGATTTGTAGGGGTTGTGTAGAGTCAGGCAGCTCAAGGCGGTGATAATCGATAGTGGGGTCCTTGAGACTTATATCTACTGGGCCTGGGGTTCTCTCATGGATTCTCGACAGGTAGTCTGCTAGGAAATTCTTCGCTCCTGGCTGGTATTCCATTTTAAAATCAAAATGACTGATGTGCGTCAGCCATCTCTGCTATCGTCCATTGAGATTCTTTTCTGCCATGAGTTTGGTGAGACTCTCGTGGTCTGTAACCACTGTAAATTGCCAGTATAGCAAATGGGGAGCGAATGCTTCCATAGCCTCAATGATTGCATGTGTTTCTTGTTGGTATGTGGGGTAGTGGCTTGTGATGGCATCAGCTTCCTGCTCTAGAACGCTGCAGGTCTGGCTGCATCTCAGGTTGGTCCTTGGCCCATCCAAGCGCCCTTACCTGTAGGGAATGCATCAGTGAAAACCTATATCATATCTGGCTTATTATAGTCGATCAGTCTACGGACTTGGTGCTTATCTGCAGCTCGCTTGACCGCTTCGAAGGCTGCTTCCTGCAGATTTGTCCACAGCCAGTCAGCGTTCCCACTCAGCTCTGTGAGCCGGGCTGTGATAGTGGCGATGTGGGGAATGAACTGGGAGATATAATTAACTATTCTATTGAATCGCCGCAGTTCTTTGTAGCTCTCTGGTCTTGTTCAATCTATTATGGTCAGGATTTTCTCTGGTGCAGGGTGGATGCCATCATAGTCTATCATATGGCCTAGGATATCAAGTTTGGTGTCAAAGAAAACACCTTTCTTTCGGTTGGCATAATAGCCGGTGTGTAGCAGCTTACTACAGGCATTTGTAATGTCCTTAATATGCTCTTCAAAGGTGTCACTGAAGACAAAGATATCATCAATGTAGACCCATATGTTCTTGCCTAATTCGTCATGAAATAGGTCGTCCATAGTCCTCACAAAGGTTCTGGGAGCATTCATGTCTCCTTGCATCATGACCTGGCTGGTAAAGCCGCTGAAGGGTGTCTTGATAGTGTTGTACTTCACATCATCTGGATGCACTCTGGTCTGGAAGTAGGCGTCACTGAGATCTATCTTGCTGCGGAATCGTCCTCTGGCCACGGCATTTAGTAAAGTGTTTTGTTCTGGGATCTGTGTGTGATCGGCCTCGGTGTTATCATTCCTGAAGCGGAGGTCTACGAAGGGGTGGATTCGGCTATCAGATTTTGCTTCCACAAACATCCTTGCTCCTCCGGGCACATTGGTCCTGTAGAGGATACCGGCGTTCATCTTCTTGTTGATCTATGCCTTGTATTTGGGCATCAAGGCTTGTCGCGCGTTGAAAGTGGGTGTCTTTAAGAGCTTCGTCGGGTCTATGAGGCTTATCCTCATCAGCAAAAATCATTATATGTATACTGACCGTCCCGTGCATCAGACGCTGAGGACACTCAGAACGTTAAGCGTTACTCTGCACGCAACGTCGGCCTGATGTCACGTGCGGACGCCATTCACCATCTACCCCTCCGTCCTCGAGGTCCTGACGATGTCCACCACCAAGGGCATCCATCCAGATGCCCTGAGAGTCTAAGCTGTCCGGCATCCCGACAACCTCCTTCCTGTACCTCGCTCGTCATGGCGGAATCCAACTCGACTCTAGCATCCGGAAGACTATCCTGATACTTAGTCTTCCGGATGCTACATAGCGAGATTTGAACCCCCTCTGCATCAATTGTCATGTCTGACTACATGCGCCCAGTGCCCTGCAAATAGCTCACATCTTCGTCACGATGGCATCGTGATGGCTCACTTGCATACTCTTGACGGCGTGGTGATAGCACACATATTCCAGACGCCGGCTTGACGACGTGGTGATAGCTCACATGCATACTTGCGACGGCGTCATCACAGCAGACATATTCCAGACGCCGTCTTGATCGCTCCACTATTTATTTGTATTATAGAGTGCTATTCACAAAAGCTTCGAGGCGGTGGTGCCCCTTGTATTGTGACTTTGAATCTCATCCGCATCTTGATATTCTATTATTACTAGGCTACTGGTGTGACCAGGGCGTCCAGGACACCCTGGCCACGGAGATTCTACGTTGCTGAGCTCTCGCTCAGATCTCCCTCAGAAATACAACCCAAATTGTCCTCACCGCTCCACAGATCGGCCAACCGAAATCTAATAGTTTACATTTCCTCCAAATCAAAATCCATAAACTCAGCGATTCACACATCGCCAAGTCTACAAAAAGTCATTCTCTCCCACGCTTGCGTGACTTTCCTCCTAGTCTTCCAGGCTCAACAATAGCGACCGGCGCAACCCGGGATCGCTGGCCCCTCTTGCGCTAGTCCCAGCGTCAGCTCTTGTGAGTTACCTAGGGTCACCGGATCTGAATCTAGCATCTGAAGCGGGTCAGCCCAACGACGCCTGGTTGTAGTCAAACGACAGTTCGCTCCGGTGCGATGCATCTTGACTCAAGCGGTAGTGCTCAAAACCCCCGGCGTGATTGTTGAGGGGTGTCTGTTCTGGCACAGCAGCTTGTCTTGGATTCTGCCTGGATAGCTAACCCCTGGATAGCTGACGCTCCAGTTCAGCATGAACTGCGTCATGATTGTCAGCAAAGCCTTTACAACTTTCCTGCATCACACGATGATTTTGCTGGTTCCTGTCTGTGATCGTCTCAAGCAGATTCCTGAGCATGAGTTGCTGCGTTGGCCGTGGTACTGCCCGCTAGGTGTTCTGCTGCCGTAAGAAAAGGTCTTGCAAGATTGGTTAGTCATCAGCGCAAAAACCAAGGACGGGGAGGACATTGAGGGTCTCCTACCTCTAACCGCGTCAGGCTTGAAGTCCGGAGGATCCTGATACACCCCAGGTCGATATGCGCGTAGTTGATGGGACAGGATTGCACAAGTGAGACACATCATCGGAGCATTGACACGATTGACGAATTCCGGGTCTAGCATCCCAAGCTTTCTCTTCCCATTGCAATACTTACCATAGATGGCGTCAGGAATCTGTGGCGCGAGGAACCGGAATGATAGAGGCTGCATCAAGGTCATAGTCAGTCGTGATTGGAAGTCCTGGTTGGGCGACGGGGGATGAGGGGATACAAACCTCATACCCATTTGAGGGGCACACGAACCTGTGATTCTCGAGAAGGTATTCGCTTGTACGAGAAATGGCAGTGGGGTCGCCCTGTAGTCTGTAGAATTCCCGTATATGATTTTTTATATAACGGACAAACTGCGCACCCACACAAGAGTGTTTTTGACGTGTCTTTCGTATTTAGTGCAGCACCAGTTATGTTGTCACCTCTGACTTACAATGTTTATACTCTTCGCCGACAGTTCAATATTTCCGGCAGCCGCAATCTCATCTTGCGCGCGACTCTAAACACTATGCACCTCAGACGTCAAAGCAACCGGGTTCGGGAGTGGGTTAACATAAAAGGTGTACTGAAGCATCAGATCCTTTGCTATGCCTAGTATTTCCCCCTCCACACCTGTGACAGTGTTTCGCTGCAAATTAATTACATGCTGGACACACACAGTTCCTCTTGTAGTCGCTTCGCCTGGTGGACTCAAGCTCCTGATACCAGACGTTGTTGTGCTAGGGACGCCAAGTGGGGATGAAAACCGTACTACACTTGATGATGGGAATGTCGCCGGGGACAAGGGCCTACCGGGAGTTATGGTCAGACGTGCGGTGGGCATCTGTGGGACAATTGCTGCCTCCTGTGAACCAGAGTTGGTCGAAATTCGCACAGTCCTTGGCCGATTGTTTCCGTGTGTCTCCACCAATCGTGGCCTACGCCGACGTCTAGGTGTGGTCTCATCCGGACCACTGAGGTTCGCTCCTTCTGGTTCGGTGTCCGGTTCAGTTTCGTCGCCCGGATGTGACATCTGATACTCATCGCTGCTATCGTCGCTGAAACGGACGGGTTGCATATGCCCTTGTCCATCAGCCTCCATCTGAGGTTGAGTATATGCGGTGGTCTGAATTATGCTACTCTGGAGGCACTTGGCCAGTCGTGCAAGAAGTCATCTCACAATTGGTGGTGGGGAACAATTACGAGCCGACGATTCAGCACTATTCGAGCTGCCGGATTCGGTCTGTTGTCTTACCGATCTGGACAGCCTATAGGCTGGTAAGACGTCGCGTCTACACCCCTTGATATTGCCCGCTTGTGAAGGGGGCTGATTCGATCCCATGGAGTTGGGTATGAGGTCGCGCCTGCGCCTGTTAAGCTTGCCTACCTGGGGTGCTGGCCGACTGCTGGAATTCGGATGCATGTGGGATATAGGACGAGTAGTGAACGTTTGTCAAGATTGGAGTGAATCTGACAATTGGATGTGGTGAGTTTGGTGGCAGCAAGGAGTGAGTATTTTCCTTTCGTCAAACAGGACGCGTTAGGTCTTATACATGTACGCTAGGATTTAAGGGTGTAGTAGGCTCACTTACTACCACTCAGTATGCAAGGGTGGGATGTTCCTACACAAAGGGGTTTAAACCTTCAATACCATATCCGTGGTTCAGGAATTAGGAGTCACAGGTCTATTGTGAGAAATAATAGACGAAATGAAGATGCCGCTAATGTTGGCGGAGATGCAAAATCTAGCGGCAAGCGGTATCGGTTTGCGATGAGGGCTGTTCGCAAGACACTCACCACGTCAAAAGAGGATTAGGAGCATCTACTCTCATCTCCCAGCGTCGAATCATCACCACCCCCCGAAACTGTGTTCAAGGAACACAGGACTGCCTTGTGAATAATCTGACGCAGGCGGTTGATGCAAGACCTGATATAAGTATGCACAGACTATCACTCGGTATAACAGTAAAAGAATTGCCCACGATGAGTATTGGAATTATTGCAATCATGGCCGCGCCCGCAACGCAGACAATCGCAACATTGGTAGGGCACATCATACTGTCATCAGGAGAGTTAGACGGGATGTTCAATGTAGGAGATTTCCCTACAAAATAGGGGTTTGAGATCGCGAAGCCTCAAGTTTGGCTTTGGATCCGAAATTCAAGACCTCAATAGAACCCCACACACGGTGGTCGGATGTCAGAAAAAGAGGCGAAACCACAGTGGCGTCAATGTCGCAGGGCGAAAGCTAGCTACAAGCAGCATGGGCTGATGACAAGGTTGCCCGGAAAACAAACTATGCCAAACGAGAATGATCAGGAGTATCTACTCATATTTCGGAACGGCGAATCTGGTCCACTTAGCTCCTGGAAAACTTATTGAGAGGAATAAAACCTTGTGGTTCACGCCGGATCGTGAAGGTTCAAGTTCGGCTGTAGAGCTGAAATCCATAGGTCCCGAAACGCAGGTGTCGGGGGTCGGAAAAAATAAGCGAAATGATCGTTCGTCAAATGTCGCCGGCTGGGGGAACGCTAGCTGCAATCAGCATTGATTAACAACCAGATTGCACGGAAAACACGCACCACGCCCAAAGAGGATTACGAGTATCTACTCTCATCTCCGAACAGCGAATCAGCACCCTTCAGCACCCTGAAACCTGGATGCAAGGAATACAACCTTGTGCATAATCAGACGCAGGCGTATCATGTCTACTAACGCGATATGCACAAATACTGTAACTGGCAACGAGATTCTAAAAGTAGCGAATACCTGACGCCAAAGTAAGGAGGTACAAGGAATTGATGACTATGATACAGGGGATAGGAACATGAAAAGGTAAAGAATATGGGAAGTCTAGGAAGTGTGTAGCTGATACGAAAAGGTAACACAATATGCGACGTCTTGGAAGCGTGTAGATGTAATCTGGAATTTTTGGGGTTGCGTGAAAAAAATAATCGGGGAGGGGTAACAACGTTCAAGTTCATGTTCTGTGACGCTCTCAACAGACTCTCCCACCTCGGGGGCAGTGTCAGTCGGGGTTCAGGTTTGTTCTGTGGTTTGGGGCTGGGCGCGTGGGCCGTATTAGTGGCATTTGGAGGGCGGGTATCCCGAGATCCCCCTGCTGCAATTTGCTGGGATGGGTGGGGGTTTGTCGTATCATGAGGAACGCTCGGTGTAGGGGCAGGAGGAGTGGTGGCTGAGTGAGAAGTGGTCGGAGGAGGGCGGGTAGACTCTGCTCGAGTAAATATTAGAGTTTGTTACGTGGCGGACGGGGCCCCAAAAAACACAGGCCCCCAGCCATTTTGCCTGCCCAGCCCAACTCCACGGCCTGGGGCGGAGCGGGGATTACCGCAAGAATACCCCCCCGGCCCGGTGTAAGGGCGGGGTCTGGCGAGTGAAAACCCGCGCCGCGCCGCCCTGTAACAAGCACGAGTCAACATCTCAGGCGCAGGGGTGGGGGACTTGGCCTGATGAATAGCGCGATCTTCTGGTGGTTCTGATTCAGCAGCCGGTGTGTCTCCAGTGCCGTCAGGCCCACGCCCTGGGCCACCATGCTCTCTCGTCCTGCGCGCCACACCTCCCGATCCTGGTCGGGGCGCCACAGCCTCTTGTTCGTTAGTCTTCAAGGGTTTTGCCACCAAGGGATCCTTTTGAACAATAGCCCTCAGGATTCTAGCCCGCTCCATCGCAGCTGGGCCACTGGCTGAATCCCGCTGTCGTGAATCCCCGGTACGTCTGCCTGGTGGTTCTCCGACGGGAGAATAATCGCTCGCCGAGGTCTTCCCACGCTCCGATTCACCACTGTTCCCGTCGTCGTCCTAGACATATGATTAGATAAGATGTTGAATGAAAATAAAAGAAAACTTACTTCGTCACCTTGAAAAATGTCTCTACCACGGTGATTAGGAGTGTGAACCTGTCCCGGCGGCACCCGATCATCATCGTGGTGACTGTGATCGACATTGTATTCGTGTTGGCTGCCGCTGCTGTCGTTGAGCCTCTTGTCGTGGTCGTTGTCCTCCCCAGCTCCGATGTCATCCATCTGCCACCACCCGTCCCAGGCCTTACGATCAAAAAATGGATGTCCACTGGAGGCTAGCGCAGGGGTTTCGTCTCGGCCCTCTCCCTGATCCTGGCATGACTCCAGCACCAGGAGATCAAGAGTATCTTTGCCAGGGTTGGCGAGCAGCCACACCTGGATAACATCTTCGGTATATAGAAATATGAGCTCCGAGAGTGGGAGGAGGTCTGACTGTGGCCGGCGTAACGCGCTGGCTCCTTGCCCAGTTGCCCCGCTGAGATATTGGGGATAATGGATGGGGTCCTCCACATGTTGTCGCTTGCCCACGCTGAGTAGGGATTGCAAGTTCGGCGATGCTAATACTCACCATGTAATCCCTCTGCCTGAGTCTTCTTCATACCCAAGGTAGTGCAAGAAGGGGTGCCCGGCTTTTGTTGTGCCTTTTCGTCGAATAATGTGGATCCTGATCGGCCTTTGGCAGTACGGAGAGGCCCAATCTTATTGGGCCACTTGAAAAACTGTGAGTACTAGTTGTAGAATCAGGTAATATGCATGGGGGGGAACACTTACTCTGAACATCACAGAGTTCTGCATCTATTGGATCCTCTGCCCGTTCCGCATGGAGACAATCGTTTGTCGCCTCAGGCTCCCCGGCCGTGTCTCTAACCAATCCTCTTATTTCACGTTCGCCTTCATCGACGTCTTCCGGGCGGTGGTTTGTTTTGCTTAATTTAATTCGGCCTTTGACACCTATGAGAGAGCGTGTGAAACTAAGTACAGAGTCCATGTGGGTGCCAGTCAGACTCGTAGAATTCCACCCGAGGACCGTGATGTATGCTTGGACTTGTTCGCGCAATCCCTTGTAGGCAGCTGTAGGCTCGCGAGCGTTCAAGAACTCACACCAGCTTTTAGTGTAGGATATCTCCCCATAGCGCCCCCGGATTCCAGCTGTGGTTAGGTTGCAAATTTCTGCCATATGCATAGTATCTTTGACCCTCACCGCAAGTCCTCCACTGCTGGCTCAAAGGGTGGTCTTGCACCGGACGTTAACGAACCACTATTGTAGTTCAAATGTTAGATCATATCTGGAGATTCTGGAATGTGTGATCATGTTAAACAGAGAAGATTTCTTACGCCCTTGACGCCTCACCTGCAATGGCAGCTGCACCGGAATGGCTTTTACAGCGTTTTGTGCTGCTGGTGTCAAGCCCTGGGGGCTGGATTGTTTGGCGTGTAGGAATATCAGAAACGTTAAGGTAATGCACTCTTAAGTTGATGAAGAGATAGTCATTACTTTGACCTTTTCCCCGCGACATGCGTTTTTCTCAATGGAGCCATTTGATATACCGATGAGGGGAGAAGATGTGTGGAAGTGAACGCTAGAGGGATGGTGTAGAGGGGAAGGGTGGGCGGTAGGTGGCCTTATTATACTGTCCGTAGACAGCAAAATGTGCGGCGCTGTGGGCGTGTCGGACTGTCGGAATTTTGGCATGCATTTATGTTTCTGAGATTCGTTCTGTGATAGCCGTATGGGGTACGATGTGGTGTGTCGTCAATCGGGATGATGCCCGCGCGCGAGGATCACACAAGGGTTTGAGCCGCAATGAGAGCCGCATCGCCAATGTCACAGGTCTTGGCGCACACATATTGATTGTTTACGGGAACATCACATTCGGCACATATACGCGACGGGAACACAACCTAGAAAGAACGAGACTAAACATCGCTTTGAGCTACACACTCAATGATCAAACGAAAAAAGGAAAGGAAACAATCAATGACCCTTTGAAATGACAGTCCAGACAACTAATCCACGGCTCATCTAGGTAGACCTCGCCAATTGTCGGCGCTCCATCGAATCCATCAGTTCTGCAGTCAAGTTCGCTTGACCAGCACCCGTACACGCTCTCTTAGACTTAGGGTCCTCTGTGCTCTCGGCGTTGAAACCAGCACGACGTTTCCGCATCTCCGTGGATACCCGATACCGCTAGATAACGTAATTCAAAAGGCGTTTTTTGCGCGTGTCCTGCATGCAGTAATCCTCATCGAACTGTATGCCGTGCATGGGGTCATCTTCGCCTTGAGCTGGGCGATGGAGGACGTTTAATGGTAGCTGTCGATTCTACTCGCTCAACGATTGAGGAAGAAGGGGGATCCGATTCGCTGGCCATTTAGCATGTCCTACCGGCGGACGTGGAAATATTGTAAAGAGGATCTCATTTCCATGCGGAGAGTCTGAGAGGCCCGAGGACGACTGGGATAAATGAGCGGTATCATCCTCACAGTGGTCGTCTGTATCACTACCCTCCTGATCAGGAGGTCCGTCGTCGAATAATTCTCGCAAATGCATCTGGCCTATACAGTGTGCTGGATCACGGGCCGAGTTTCGGACGTGATTTTGATTGAGATAGTGGACTCTCCTCAGCGCCGGGGTGTCTTGCCGCTCTGAACCCCGATCACGGTATCAGTATACCATGATATTCAGTGGGTCGTCGAGCATGGGATTTGAAAGGACCCAACTCTTACGCTTTCATCGCTGTCGATGAAGACATAATCCATGATATCCAACTCCAACATAGGAGACCTACGTAACCTTCTACGCCCTTCGCCTGTAGGGCCAAGTATCTAGTGGATTCAGTGGTGAGGTACGGATCTGTAAATCATAGCTGACATTCCACGGATGTCATAGGAATCCAAGTCGGCGAACACTACCCCATTGACATGAGGGGGAGGCCAATGGAGTAAGGTATAGTTTGAGGCGACATTAACCTTATGCTAGTCAAACTGGGATAGTGCCAGATGACGTCGGAACGGCAGGACATAAACGATACAGATGGCGCGTGGACCCCAACATAGAGCGCTCCAATGAGTATCTCATAAGTCAGTAAGTAAAAACCTAAAACAGGCTGATGATTTAGGGAGTGACTAACCTGTGGGCCTACGGTTGGGTGCCGGGCGAAAACCCGGGGCAAAAGCTGGGTTTTGGACTGCCGTGGAGCCATTATGAGGCAGATCAGGTAATATTTGCGCCGGCGCAGGGTCATTATCCAGTGAACTTGAATCACATCCCATTTGTGGGTGCGCAGGATCATTACCAGGTTGAACAGGTATATCCGGACCCGCCGCAGGAACAGCGCCCTGTGGAGCCTGTCCGAGCTGCCCAGCAGCAGGGACGTTGACTTCTACAGCAGGTACATTTGGACCAGCCGCACGCGGAGGAGCCTGTCCGAGTTGTCCGGCAGCAGTGACGTTGACTTGTGCAGCCGGTACGTTTGGAACAGCAGCACCCGGGGGAGCCTGTCCGCGTTGTCCGGCAGCAGGGACGTTTACTTCTGCGGCCGGTCCATTGCGATTAGCTGTACACGCGGGAGCCTGTTCGAGTTGTCCGCCAGCAGGGACCTTTGGAACAGCCACACCCAGGGGAGCCTGTGCGACTTTTCCGGCAGCAGCAACGTTGCGTGGTGCAGGCAGTACCTTTGGACCTGCCACACAGGGAGGAGCCTGTTCGTGTGGTCCGGCAACAGGGACGTTGACTTGTGCAGCCGGTTTGTTTGGACAAGCCGCAGCAGGAGGAGCCTGTCCGAGTTGTCCGGCAGCCGGGACGTTGACTTCCACCTTCAGTATGGTAGGACCAGCCGCACTCGGGGGAGCCTGTCCGAGATGTCCGGCAGCAGTGACTTTTGGAAAAGCCTCACCACCGGGAACCTGTCCCAGTTGTCCGGCAGCAGTGCTGTTGACTTGTGCAGCGGTACGTTTGGACCTGCCTCACCAGGAGGATCCTGTCCGTGTTGTCCGGCAGCAGGGACGTTGACTTGTGCACCTAGTAGGTTGGGACCAGCCGCACTCGGTGGAGCCTGTCCGAGTTGTCCAGCAGCACCGATGTTGGCCTGTGCAGCCGGTACGTTTGTACGAGCCGCACCCTGAGGAGCCTGTCTGCGTGGTCCGGCAGCAGAGAGGTTGACTTGTGCAGCAGATACGCTTGGACCAGCCGCACTCCGAAGAGCCTGTCCGAGTTGCCTAAGCAGGGATGTTGATTTGTGCAGCAGGTCCGGTTGGACCAGCCGCACCCGGAGGAGCCTGTCCGTGTTGTCCACTGGCAGGGACGTGGGCTGGGGGAGGATTTGGAGCAAGTTGACCTGGGGTCCCTATAGTCGTCGCAGCCCCCCCACTGATTTGGGGCGCCTGGCAGTAGTAACGATGAGTCTACGACGACCTGCCCAGGGGCGATTCCGGGATTTGGCACTACCATTTTGCCTTTGTTATTTGTGTCATTCAACTTCCCGCAACTGTCCTTAACCAGTTCAACGACTGCCTCCTCCATCTCCTCTAGACGATGCATATCATTGGCTGCCACTCTGGGGACGATGAGATCGCAGGCAGGACGCAAGGTCCTCATGCCTATGTATATTGGCAGGCAGTCGGTGTCAGGGAAATCTTTGGCCATTCGCCCTGCTGGTGCAAAGCGCCTCGCTAGCATCAGATCCTTCAAACAGTTCCGCCACTGTGTGTACATTTTCTTTGGAGCCTGGACCAGTGTGAAGCCCATGTTTAGCTTATGATCGCTAATCGGTCGACCGCCTAGGTTGGTGCGATGCATGCTAATTGCCCCATGAAGCGAACTAGGCCGGAGTTGATCTATTGATCCAGGCGCAAGGACTTGGGAATTTTGCATGAATACGTACTGCATGTTGATATTTTGTGCTATGTCCGTTGCGGGTTTGTTCATATTGATAGTTGATTTGGAGATTCTAGTCTTGTAAATATAGAGGATGTTCTGGATGTTGTTGATGTTGTAGATGTCGGATTATCCTTGGTATGAACTTGCTACTGTCGTGATCAACCCACATTATATATACAACTCGCAGACATTCAACATGGTTTGAAAGAATCATGAATTGTTTGAATTGTTTTCAAGAATTAAGATGCATCAAGAACTGACACCTGAGGGATCCATTAGTGTTTCAGTCATTTCCTGTGAACTCAAGATGATTACCAGCTGATCCCACGTGACGTCGCGACACACAACGCTAGACGACTTTGACAGCTGGTGATAGATCAGTGTGCCCAGCGCTACGCCCAGCATCTCCGAGTCATTCGCACGCCTTAACATCGAGACGACGACAACCTCACACTACTATCACCCACACTGGACTCCTGAAATCTGCGGAGCCGAATTCCATTATGCCGGTCAAATGTTCATTTTGTCGCAAAATCTACAAGCCTGCAGGCGCATATGTGACACACTTGCGAAGTGCGCATGCAAATCTCGCTATCGTACTCGCATCCACCATACACAATCCACATGTGGAAGTCCTTACCGACCGTGGCGCTGAGCTATCTGACATCAATAAACCTATCGAATACTCTGATTCTGACTACGAATCAGATCCTGCTGGATATACAGCCGGTAGTGAGCGCGACCCACCTGATGATACTCTTAGGCGGGAACCCGAAACAGAAGTACTCGAGGACAACACGTCCCCAGTCGCTGCGGAACAGGAGGATTATGCGGGGGCTGGGGAAGCTATTAGAGAGGTTAACGAGTATAAGGAAGAATGCAGGGATTTGTGCGAGAACCCATGGGCTCCGCTTGCTTCTGCACAAGGTTTCAAACTTGCATCTAGGTTCATTGAGAGCAAAGTCTCAAGGAGGCGGATTAACGATTACTTTTCGAATAGTATCGGAAACTCGACATCCATCGGCTATAGCTCTATGTATACATTGGAGAATCATCTCTGACACTTGGATCCGTATAGCCTGTGGCTGCAATGGTTGGAGGGACATGGGGCGGACGGTCAGAGCACATTACCATTCTTCTATCGGAACGTCCTGGACTGCGTAAGATATCTTCTTCCCCAGATAGCCTATCTTGATGACTTGGTCTATGCGCGATGCCGTGAATACGACCACAGCGGACAGAGAATTTATGCAGAAATGCATACGGCTGACTAGTGGTGGGTCGTTCATGTACTGCCGTGTAGCCTGTTTTGTGTGAAAGCATACTAATAGACCACAGGAAACACTCCTGGAAGGGGCGACGATGGGTCCTATCATTAGAATGTCAGATCAGACGAATCTCACCAACTTCTCCGGAGACAAGAACGCATGAGCGGTTTATATGGTGATTCGAAATCTTCTGTCGACAATACCTAACAGAGCTGGATCAATGGCGATTGTGCTTCTTGGGCTATTGCCCATTCCCCCCAAGTTCGCAAAGTCCTCCAGGGCCGACAAACTCCAGAGACTGATAAATGCCGACAGACTCCCGGGCGTATTCGAACTCATTTCGCGCCATTCAACGGTACGGCGCAGGAAGGCGGCCCTATTGATTGCACTGACGGCAAAATCCGGAGATGCTTCCCGATAATGTCAGCGTGGATTGCCCACCATATGGAAAACGTTACCCTCCATGGGATCAAATCCAACGCCTGTCCTCAATGTAAGATGTCTCCAGAAGAATTAGGAAGCTGAGCCGGCCACCATCGTGCTAGAGATTACGCAAGATACGAACGCTACGAACACGAAAACCCGTCCCTAGCTTCCGAGACCCACGACGCTGCTCACGCTTGCTACACGAATGAAACTGATGGTATCAAAAGGGGGCAAAACCTTTTTCAACGACTCGTGAGAATTTCGACGCCTGATCTGCACAAGCCCAATATGCTTCCTACAATACATCTAGGACTCTGCAAGCATATGATGGACTATATTCAGGGATTTCTCAAAAGACATGGACGACAGCAGGCGTTCAACGACGCCTGGAAAGCTTTGCCCCCTTACCCGTGATTCTTTGTCTCCAAAAAAGCCTACAGAGAGGGTACGCAGTGGCAATGAAAAGAGATGAGGAATCTCAGACGTTGTTTGTTGGGAGTTCTCGCTGTGGCGTTGAGACAGCCTGATAGCACGCAGGTGCAACCCTTCAGACCTGCGCTCACCTGTGTCAGGTCACTGCTTGACTTCACCATAATGGCTCAATACCGAAGTCACACACCCGAGAGTATATCTTATATGGAAGAATGTCCGACACAGTTCCACGAGACGAAGGACATCATCTGCGAGTTTCGCATATCCAAACGGACGCAAGAGACGGCTGATGAGTTGCGCAAGGAGCTGCGTCATCAGAGAGGCCAGATTCGGCCGCAAGTGCCCCCATCCCAACTGCGCCGGATCTGTGACGACGATCATGAAGAAGAGAATGACCAAAGTATGGAATTGATACGTTCCGAATCTAATTTCAACTTTGCTAAGATGCATCTAACAAGTCACTTTCGCGATCACATCTACATGTTCGGCAATATTCCCATGTATTCTACCAAGTATGGAGAGCTTGCACATAAGGAGCAAATCAAGGATGGATGGCGAGGCTCAAATAAAATCGACGCAGCGTGACAGATACTAAGCAGCTACGGTCGACAACATACGATCCGCATGAGACTTTGGAACTTGGAATTCCTTCAACGTGCAGGAGCTGATTTACCAACTGAGGTAGTAGAACATTTAGAGAAGACCTGCCAGTGGCCTGCGCCAACCCCACCAGCCTATCATATGATTCTGAAGGGACGTCGTGATAATATCCACGACTTCGTTGATTTTGGCAGAACATGCGATATATCCCCGGAGAGGATTGGTCAGGAATTGATACAATATATCTGACTGAGCCTCTCACCCTAGCGCGGACTGGCGGAAAATCTGTCGATACTTCGAGCTTTGCCGGTGGAACTCATGACGGAACTGGAGATCCCGGTTCTCGCGTTCCCCGAGTCAGGTGTTTACGACATACACCGGGCCCGATGCAGAGGTGCTCAATCCTTTCGTAACTAGACCGGTCGGAACGATTGCGTTTGGATACAGGCTGGTGGGGAGAATATGTATGGTGCGCTCAGGGGTTGTCTCCCGGCACGGCTCATAGCTCTATTCAAAATCTGATCAGGCTATATGTAGCACGATACGTTCTATCGCCTAGCCGGGGGTCAATTCACGAGCCTGGTAGGCTCCGGACGACCGTCGGACGTACATGATCTGGTAACCGTTCAGCTCAGAGACGTTACGCGAGAGCTGACAATTGCCGATATCCGGACGATCTTAGCCCGGGCGCATCTGATACCGGAGACAGACCGGGGCTGGCTTGTCAACAGTGGGATTGATTTACGCACGTTTAACGAGATCTATTAGAATCACAGAGGGGGCTTGTATAAGAGAATACACTCGGGAAGCGACGTAGCCCAGATGTGAGCTACATAGCTACCTGACAGAGATGTAGCATCACGATCACAACTAAATGATAAACGTGTACAATAGCCAAGTATCTAGTAGAGATATAGACATAGAGGAATAGAACCATCTAGAAACAAACAAATTATGCATGATAGTAGTACTAGTAGTTGGTGGCACACCGGCAGGAATGACTAGGGTGATATCGGCGGCAAGTTCTCATGAGTAGGCCCAGAAGCAGAAGGACAACGCGGTACCTTGGGGAGGCGTCCGGATGCTGCAGAGATGTGAGGCAGGAAAAGAGATGTCACGACGTGATATCAGGGGTGGGAGAAGAGCAGGAGATGTGGGGTGGCGGCGGGATGTCGGCAAGGCCCGACGTCACCTTAGGAGGCAATCAGCGTTGGGAATGGCGTATGGATGCTGGGGACGCAAAGGACGGAAAAACGACATCAGATGTGTCCCGACGCGGCACCCGTGCCTCAGATGCAGGATTAATCTTTGCTGATCCTGTGCATTATCTTGCGTACTAGGGGCAGTTCCTCAGGTACTTCTTTGACGAATACCTTCGGGAACATCGCCAGGAAGTCTGGTACTTCCTGGGGCTTTGTCCTGGCTGATCTAGATTCTCTGGATTTTCTGTCACAGGTAACTCTGACCTTATACTTGGAGAAGTAGATGGTTTTGTTTTGGCAATCGATGACCGCTCCTGGTCTTGTGAGGTCGTCCATACTGATGAGGATATCATAGTCTGATACTGGTGTGACCAGCATAGGCACCTTGTCGACTCTCATCTTGCCTAGCTGAATCATAACCTCAACAGAAAAGTTGCTGGTTGATCACGATCCTTTAACTGCCATTTTTAGAGTGACGGGATTCTTCCTAGCTGTGTAGGGGATGTTGTGTGTTGTAATGAATTTGTTGGATATCAGGGTACCCCCAATAGTACCTGTATCTGCAAGGGCTCTGGCGGGCTTGCCATTGATGTTGATAGAGTATTCGAGTGCCTGGAATGGCCTGTCTTTAGGCGTGCCTACCGTAGCCTTGTAGGTTCTGATAGAGCTGCTGCCATCGAGCTCTTCTGTGCTGTCTGTAGGCTCATATTCGCCTTCGCTGCTGTCTGGATTTTCCTCAAAGAGGCGAACATAGTTGGTCATACCTTTTTTCTTTGGGCACTCATTTGCCATGTGTCCACTTTCGCCACAGTAGAAACAGGCTCCTTCTGCCTTGCGGCGATCCATTTCGGCCTTACTAGGCTTGTTGGACTTAGTATAGGTCCTCTTCTTAGCGGGGCCCTGTGCTTTTCCTGTGTTCCTGGGCGTTGATGTGGTAGAGGGTTTGCGGTAGGTATTCTCCTTCTTTGGTGTATGGGGTTTGCTCCTTGAAGCTTGGCTTCTATCGCTGGCTTTGTAGCCCCCAGTTCTATACATGGTAGCGTCATAGCGTTCTGCCACAGCCACCATCTGGTCTCAGGTATCTTCTGGTCTGAGCTGGGGCTCAACATTCCGACGTAGTCTAGAGTCTATAGCGTCGAGAAATCGCTGTTTCTGTGCATAGTCTGAGATGGACCCAGCCGGAAGGAATCCTTTGAGGTCTTCTTGGTCTCCAGCGATCTTCGTTATGCGTGCTGGCTGTCCACCTGCTGTCTGGCGGACATTCTGCCAGTTGTCATAGGTGTCATCGGTGTTTGTAGACGCTTCGAATAGCTGCTCAAAGCGGTGTGTCAACTGTGGTAGGGTGAGGTTGTCTTCCTCTGTGTCTAGGGTCTGGAATGCGTTGTTTGCTTTCCCTTCTGTATAAAAGCCAAAGTAGTCCGCCACTCCAGGGGAGTCATCATTCAGTCTTGATCTCGCTAGGTACTTCTTGCGTCTTCTAAGCCATCACTTGAGTTTGTTTGGTTTGAGGTCTTCTCCTTCACCGCTGAACATAGGGGGTTTAGGCACCTTAGGTGGGGGCAACATTGCTAGGCCTGGTTCTGCCATGGTGCCTGTAGGTGGGTCTGGGGCTGGAGGTGGTGAATGTGGTCGTTCAGGGTGCTCTCTAGCGCGCCTGGATCTTGAGCGTCTTTCTGGTGTGTCTGGGATGAATGTACCGGGTAGTGGTTGCTCTCTATGCTCTCAGGAGGGCGCTCTAGTTGGTGTCTGACTTCCAAAGACTCCTAGAATGCTGGGTGCTCACCACCTGGTTGAAGTGGCGTGTTCTGGTGGGTGTTCTGTTTCCGAAGTTTGGTGGGCTGCTGCTCTTGCTGCTGCTCTTTCCTCAAGCCGCTGGGCTTCTCTTTGAATGAGTTCCGCAGCTGTGAGGTCGTAGTCTTCGTCTGAATCTGTGTCCAGATCTCCTGGGAGGAGGTGACTGGTTCTTGATGGTGTATCTGCTGAGCCTGGCATGGGCCCAGGGGTGGGTTCCTGCGTGGTTGGTTCTGGAGTATCATCTGTGTGTTCAGCTGAGGGACAATTGTAGGCCCTGGCGGACGTGGTAACGCATCTGCTCCTGCGTTCTGCTATGGAGAATGTAGCCCCTGAGCCGGGAGTTCCTTTCCCTGCCGCTCCTGCTTCTAACTAGTCAGCAAGATACTGGGCGGGGGATCAATCATACCAGGCTGCTCCCAATCCTGAGAACAAAGGGTTTTCACCTGCTTTAGGCAAAAACATGTAACAGGTTTATTCCTGTCTAACGAAAATACAGTAGGACCAGCGATTGACCTGCTAGTGCTGGTACTAAGCGAGGCTTCAAGGGACCGGATGTAAGAGAAAATAGATGAAGGCCAAATAGAACTCAGGGATTGCCGTTCAACCAAGTGTATTCTTAGACTAAAGGTCTGTCTAAGTCTGCTCTCTCCTGCTAGTCAGGAGACTGGTTTAAATACAAAACCGAAGAGCGATAGCCTTCCTGCCATCACGATCATTACCAGTAGCTGCGCACATACCGGAATCCAGTAATCCTCCAAGCCCAAAGAAAGTAACATACAATGCTCAGCCTTCGCCAGTGTTACATGACCATTCCATACCCAGAATCCTAAAGATACACTTCCAACAAAGCAAACTAAACATAGCAATACGATTGCATAGGCTATCTGACTCAGAGACAGTGGCGGAGCTGAAATCAAATTAAATAAACCAAATATAAACCAACTAAACATAGGAGATCCTGCACTGCCCACTCCTGTGTACCGTTACGGGAACATGTACACATGTTACACGCTTACTACCTCTAGCAAACCCTTGCACTATCGACTAGACGTAACTATGACATGCCGTGAGCCTGTTTTAGCCTCGTTTGGCCCTTAGCAAACTATTGGCAGTTGAACGGAGGATCCTTTCCCGCCAGGGTCACAAGGTTGATTGAATGGCTATGTTCGCTGGCTGGAACCATGAAAGTCAAGACACTAAAACTGTATCATGCCGGCCTCAAATCCTACCAACTGGATCTCGGCATCAAGTGAACAGCATTCTCAGACCCGAGAGTCGAACAAACAATTCAGGGGATGGAGCCCGAGCCCAATGAACCTGATTAGTGTTCGTTACGGGGCGGGGCGGGGTGGGTTTTCACTCGCGAGACCCCGGCCTTAGACGGGGCCGGGGGCGTATTTTTCGGTTAATCCCTGCCCCACCCCCGTCCGGGGCCTACCCGCACTCATTCCCTGCACGGAGCCCCGTTTGTTACCACCTATTTTTAACGGGGGCCCATCTAGGGTATGCGTGGGGTGGGGGCCTGAGCGGGGACAGGGGCAGAGAATGCCGAAAAACACAGCCCGCCCCAGGCCCTTGAGTGGGGTGGGGCGGCGAAAAGGGCCGGGGGCCCTCATTTTTTGGGGCCCCGTCCACCCCGTAATGAACTCTAAGCCTGATCGCCGGAGGCATAGACCGCTGACCCGCCCGTACCTCCTCCACATCCTCAGACACAGGCCGACCACCGATTACAATACTGCTGTACCCTACACTGCGTTTGCTCTGGCATTGGCTGGATTTCTGAGCGTGGGGGAATTCACGTATAGGGAGACAGACTGGGGGTTAGGAGAGTCTTTTTCAAAGTGGTTTCTAATAAAACAGCATGTTGGGGTAGAGTTCGTTACGGGGCGGACGGGGCCCTGGAAAACGCGGACCCCGGGCCCTTTTCCCCGCCCCGCCCCACTCCAGGCCTGCGGCGGGGTGTCTTTTTCGGCATTCCCTGCCCCTATCTCCGCTTAGGCCCCCGCCCCACCCATACCCCAGACGGGTCCCCGTTAAAAATAGGTGGTAACAAATCGGGCGACATCCAGGGAATGAGTGGGGATGGAGCCCGGACCGGGGCAGAGCGGGGATTACCCGAAACATACCCCCCCAGCCCGGTGTAAGGGCGGGATCTGGCGAGTGAAAACCCGCCCTGCCCCGCCCGGTAACGAACACTATGTTCGAGTCTCAGCTGATGCGAAATACTTAGAACTCACTCTCCCTTCTTCCAAGACTGATCCATTTCAACAGGGAATTACTCTAACTATTGTTGCAAGCAGCGACGCTGCATGCCCTGTAAAAGCGATGAGGCTGCTTCAAGGGAGATACTAGCACCGGCCACTCACACCAGGAGTGTTTTCTGTTGGAAGACTCAACCAACAGGCGTTCACTAGAGAAGATGTTGTGCAAAGCCTCCAACAGCTAGCTATCACGGGTGGCCTCAGAAAGCGTAGCTGGAATTGGCATAGTTTTCGCAGGGGAGCTGCAACCTGGGCAGCTCGGGTGGGTATCACAGAGGCTGAAATCCAGATATTCAGGCGTTGGCGATCAGACGCCTACAAGGTATACATCAAAGTCTCCACTGATGAACAAATCTCCCTGTCCAAGCGTACTATTCGTTACGGGGCGGGGTGGGGCGGGTTTTCACTCGCCAGACCCCGCCCTTACACGGGGCCGGGGGCGGTATATTTCGGGTAATCCCCGCCCTGCCCCAGTCCGGGGCCCACCCGCCAGGGTTCGCAATGGTCGGCCGAGGACCGGCTCGGACCAGCTAGACCTGGTCAAAGTCTAGTCTAGTCCAATAGTAGAAATTAGACTGACCAGGCAGTCATGGTTGCTGGAACTGACCGGACCGGGCTCAGTCAGACCGGGCGGACCAGGCAAACAAACGAGTAATAAGGGGTGCATCGGCTGGTGGCTTATCCGCGAAAATTGCGGCTGAACAGATCACTCAGCGCTAAAGAAGTTCTCTCGTTCACTAAGTGATTCACTAACCGCACAGAGAGGAGCATTTATAAAGCAGAAAAGTGCTCCTATCCTTCCATCGATCAGAACACCCAGCCTTTCTTCTCAATGTAAGTTCCCTTTCTTCTCAATGTATTTTTTTCGCTTACATCAGCAGGTTCGCACCGGTGCGAACCTGCTTACAAATTATTTTTCGCCGCCTCGGACAGAGGCCAGAAGGACTGGTCGGGGACTAATCCAGACCAGTCGTGACCACATATTTCAGTCAAGTCCCGTCTCGGACATCCATTTAGACTGACCAAGTGGTCCTACCTCTGAGACTTGACCGGTCGGACCATTGAGAACCCTGCCACCCGCACTCATTCCCTGGACGGGGCCCCGCTTGTTACCACCTATTTTTAACCTGGACCCGTCTGGGGTATGGGTGGGGCGGGGGCCTGAGCGGGGACAGGGGCAGGGAATGCCGAAAAAGACACCCCGCCCCAGGCCGTTGAGTGGGGCGGGGCGGGGAAAAGGGCCGGGGGTCCGCGTTTTCCAGGGCCCCGTCCGCCCCGTAACGAACTCTATCCAAGCGGTTTCAGAAGCCACATAGCTAGTCCACATAGGCAAGTCACCCAGCCTGCCTCATAATGGGATTGAGATGTTACCTCCGAGACGGCAGGCTAGGACATGGCCTACCTACCGCCTCGAACTGGGACACATCGGCGGTAACGATCTCCTTAGCAAGGGCAGCGGCAACCTTCCCAATGCCTCCGTCAGTGGAACAATCTTAGAACGGAGCGGAGGATATGGGCCTGTGTTTCCTTGGATGGCTTTCTTTTTTTTTCTTATTTCTTTTTCTTTCCTTTCTCATCCATTTTATATCTGCAATATATGGGTTCTTGCGTCGGAAATTGGGTGGGGAATGTATATAGGAGGAAGGGGAAAAAATCAAATGTAAAAACCACGATAGAAGGATAAATATGCCATAAGAATGAAGAAAAGAAACTCCATTGTACTCTGAATCAACGCTCCCTAGAAATCACGAAGTGAAGGCCAAGCTATATACCGATATCTATGAAAAAATGAAGTAGGGAGAAATTGGCTTGCAAAGTTGAGAATATCCTAGTGCTAAAGAGAAGCCCAACGCCCAGTAAATACCCGACACCAAAAATAAACGGATAATACACACAGTAATTTATGAAATCCCCACATACCCTACTTCCCAACCAGCGTAAGAACACCCCCCCCCCAAGGCCTCTTAGGAAGGGCCATCGAATACTAGCAAAGTAGTATTAATATGGGCTAGAATTACCCTGAGTTGATTTGGTTTTGCGGTTGGACGAGAATACTGTGAGACGAGCAAAGATTTAGACAGTTGATTCCTGATGCGCTTGCGGAGCAGAGTGGCCGTAGCGGCAATAATGGGGTGGGCTGATAGAGGTTCATCTTTTGTTTTTGGCCTAGGACTAGTGTCGAGCCCGTCCTCGAAACCCGGGAAAAGCGCAGTTACCCCGGGTGCGGCGCAGTCAAGGCTGTGAGGATGAGGGGTGCCCAGGATGAGGTGTGGGAGCTAACCTGTGCCGTGCTAGAAGCAGCTTCACTATTTCGGCTCCGCCCCACGGGGGAGCTAAGGCGAGTGGTGTTAGGCCATCATTGTCTTGCGATTCGGGATTAACTTCTTCCCGTGCCAGAAGCAGCTCGGCCATCTCCGCACGTCCATACCACGCAGCCCAGCCGAGAGGCGTTCGGCCGTATATATCCCGCGACTCCGGGTTCACCCCATCCCGTTGTAGAAGCAGATTCAGTATCCTCTCACACCTACCTCCAGCGGCGTAAGAAAGCGGTGTTCGGCCGAAATTGTCTCGCGATTCGGGATTAACATCTTCCCGTTCTAGAAGCATCTCCAGCATCCTCTCACTTCCGCTCTCGACCGCATAGGAGAGCGGCGTTCGGCCATCACCGTCACTCGATTCGGGACTAACCTTTCCCTTTTCTAGAAGCAGCTTCGCCGTTATCTCCCGTCCGTACCACGCAGCCCAAGAGAGCGGTGTTCGGCCGTAATTATCTTGTGATTCGGGGTTAGCACCCCGCTCCAGAAGCAGCTCCGCCATCTCCCCCTGCCCATATGATGCAGCCCACGTGAGCGGTGTCCTGCCATAATTATCTCGCGATTCAGGATCAACCTCATTCTGCTCGAGAAGCAGAGCCGGTACCCTTCTATCCCCGCCTTCGGCCGCGTAGGAGAGCGGTGTTCGGCCATAGTCGTCAGGAGATTCTGGGTCAACCCGTCCCCGTTCTAGAAGCAACTTCAGAATGTCCCCACCAAGATATCCACAGGCTGCGTAGGAGAGCGGTGTTCGGCCATTATCGTCCCGTGATTCGGGATCAACCTCTTCCCGTTCGAGAAGCAGTTCGGCTGCCTCCTCACGATCGAATGAGCCGGCTGCGTGGGAGAGCGGTGTTCGGCCAGAATTATCTCGTGATTCGGGATTGACCTCTTTGCGTTCTAGAAGTAGCTTGACTGCCTCCCAGCTCCATTTCCCACTTGCCGCGTGGGAGAGCGGTGTTCGGCCATTATTGTCTCGCGATTCAGGGTCAACCTTGTCCTGCTCCAGAAGCAGCTCAACTACCCACATAGCCCGGAATGCGCAGGCCGCGTGGGAGAGCGGCGTTCGGCCAGAATTATCTCGCGATTCGGGATTGACCTCTTCGCTCTCTAGAAGTAGCTTGAATACCCCCCTACCCCGTTCCGAGCCGGCCGCGTGGGAGAGCGGTGTTCGGCCGTCCTTATCTCGAGATTCGGATTTGACCTCTTGCCGTTTTAGAAGCAGCTTGACTGCCCCCTCATCCCCGTACGGGGCTGCGTGGGAGAGCGGTGTTCGGCCAGAATTATCTCGTGATTCGGGATTAACCTCTTCCCGTTCCAGAAGCAGCTTGACTACCCCCACACCCCCGCGTACCCTAGCGGCGTGGGAGAGTGGTGTTCGACCATCATCGTCTAGTGACTCAGGATTTACCTCTTTGCGCTGCAGTAGCAGCTTGACTATTCCCTCACTCCCGGCTTCGGCCCCGTAGGAGAGTGGTGTTCGGCCACTATTGTCTCGGGAGTCGGGAATGACCTCTTCCCATTTTAAAAGTAGCTCCACCACTCCCTCATTCCCCGCCTCTGAAGCCCAGGAAAGGGGTGTTTGGCCACAAGAAGTGTCTTTTTTGTTGAGACTTGCCCCCATCTTTTCCAAGAGTAGTCTTATAATGCCTTCATGCCCATACATAGAAGCCCACATTAGTGGTGTGCAACCATGGTGATCGACTTCATCAGCAACCCAGTCTCTCATGTCCAATAAGGCCTCCGCAATCTCATCGATACCCATGAATGCCGCGCAGTGCAGCCCCGTAAATCCCGTAGAGAGCCTTTCCCTCTCCTCGATCTCAGGGCCATCTCTACCTAAAAGGATCCTCGACGATATATGGCTTTCAAATTGGTCCAGGAGCTGGAGTGCGAGTGATTTCACGCCCTCTGTGGTTTTATTTCGTGCATAGTAACCCCAGCAGGAAGAGGAGTGATAGAGGAAGGGGTATTTTTGTTGGGTGTCTAGAGTGGGTGGAAGTTTCCTAATGCAATCAAAGTTAAGATATGTTAGGCAAATCTCGGCCATTACCGCGTGGGGGTTGTGAAAAATGTCGAAACAGCTATCGAGATATTCCTGAAGTGTGAAGTGCACTAAGCGTACTGTGGATCCTTCCCGATCGACTGCAATAAGTCCAAGACAGAAAGCTAGTAGTGTTTGCATCGAAGGGATGCTATCAGGGCGAGGATCAGTAGACCCTATTCGTACTCCTAGGGCGTGGCATAGCTCGCCCGGGCTCATTGGCCGCTTCGATCGTGAGATCCACATTAAAGTCGCCATTGCGAGTTTCGACTTACCCAGGGCTTGCCCTTTAATTCTGTCCAACGTCACACCATAGGCGTCGTTCAGCCCTCGGCCACTAGTTACCCTTTTGAGTTGTTCACGCCTATCGAAGATTGTTGCCTCATCTAATATTGCCGTGATGTTCAATGAAACCAGCAGAAACCTAGGTACTATTAGCGAAACCTCTAGCTTAGACCGGAAAATTGCCGCTGCATACACATCGGAAATTGTTTCTGAAATCCTGTTTATGATTTCCTCCCGAAGACCGGTGTTCATTGCCTCCGGGTTAGGATCGTCATCCAACATCATCTCAACATATCTCATAATGCCCTCCTTAGTTCCCTCGATCTGAAGAAACCGCGCGGCTCCCGGAAAATATTTCTCAATCTCGACCCCGATATGTGGTCGACCTGTAAAGAGAAAGCGGACCCCTGGACACGACTGGGAAATATCATACAAAGAGGATAGAAGTTTGGGTAGATGCTTCACCAGGAGCTCATCCAAGGCATCAATGCAGATAAAAGCCCGGTCAAGCGGTGCAAGGGCGGCCTTCAGGAGTGCATGAGCCTCCGGAACCCTGAGACCCCCACCCCCAAGCTGGTTCTTTGCCTTCCGAAATGCCTCATCAATCTCGGCAGGGATCGCCCCTAATTCACACACAATTTGTTTGACAAGTGCACCCAACACGTCTCCAGGGGTTTGCATCTCCTGGCTCTGAAAGTCACAATAAAAATACGCAACCGCAATTTTCAGATCCATAGCTCGGTCGCGCAGTTGATCAATCACTAGAGAACTAACTCCATCAGTTAGTGTTTGTTCACGCCCCTTCGTGGATCAAAGATATGCCCTCCTACGTGAGATATGTTTTCCCAGCCCCCGGTGCCCCAGAACAAAACAGAGTAGCCCTGCCCGATCCATCCTTGTCATCACGCCAGTTGATGAAATCTTCGGTTTGTAAAAACCAATCGCCCAAACCATCTAGCCTGCGAGTGCGCACATCCTTATGGCGCAAGTGAGGTTTCAGAGGAGATAGCCACTTTAGGCTCTGGGGAATTTTATCCACATATGTAGTGTTGTAGTTGGTGTTGTGGCTATTGATCACGTTGAAACAGTTTTCGTGGCCCGTGCCAGTAGCAGTGGGTTGGATATGGGTTGACGGATTCATGTTCTTTCATACGGGATAGGGTTGAGAGGTAAAGAAGGTTGAGGGCGGAGGTTGTGGATAAAAGATCTCTCAGCTGGGGTTTATGGAAAGAGGGGTCATCCAATATCACATTTCCACCCACAATAACTGAAGCGTTTCTGATATGCAAAAGCGATTGGATGGATTCTTCAATGTTACACAGCAAAGCCCATTTCAAGTACCCCGTAACCGAGGGCTGAACGTCTCCCACTAGAGGCTCCACAATGAAGCAGCTCTCAGCCTACAGTGCTTCAGATCAGAATCGAGTGTTGAAAAATCGCACATTTTTTTACTAGTAAGTTAGTCGCTTATTCAGCACCTACAGTATTTCCCGAAATCTCACCCGGGGCCGAGCGACCATCCATAAACCGTAGGCCAAGAGTCTTGCTTGCGAGAAGTCTCTAGGGGGTAGGGTGGGTCCCACCCAACCCCTTTCGGAAAGCTCAGCTACGTAATTTACGGGGATGTGGCTCACGACAGGGATCAGGCTCACCCATAGCAACCATTGGAAAATCAAATCTACATTTGATTATCACAACAAATAAATGAGGTACTACCCTGAGAATCAAGCTACAGGTACTTTGAAATATAGAGAATCTGAAAATCTAGTTTTTATTTCCTGGTGATAAATTGTTATTCTAATATAGAGGTTTAAAGATTGTCTATTTTATATATATAAAGTGTGGTTTTTCATAAGCATAAAAAAATTGAAACCCCTGGAAGAATTACATAATAAAATAGATAGAAGGATAGTATAAGTCTTAGATATTCAGAATAACCAGGTTTTAATTTTCTTCATAATCATTTCTGAAATCCACATTGATTAAAAAAGGGGTAGAAAATATGTGCAAATTACATACAAATTGCATCAATTTTACCATGTAATATCTAAATGCCTAGTTGGCCTATAAACTCAAGATCTTGGAATCCCTTTAACAATCATATCCTAAGATAGTATATAAATTTTCAAGGTAAATAAAAAAGTTTTACATACTTTGTGCATTGATCATTATCTAACTATCAAATAGTTAGAATAAATTATCTTATATTTATTTTGCTTTAATAATTTATGTAAACCGACACTGAGTTACTAGATTAACTTGAAGTTATAAGTTCTAGGGAGTCTAGCAGCACTATTTACAGCTAAGTTCAATAATCACTGTTGATCAGATTCTATATTAATTGCCTTCAGTTACAATCCATAATACTTCTTCTACTACTTATTATAATCAATATACACTCCAAACCACGCCCCATACTGTCTACTCCAGTCCACTAAACCTGATCTTATTCGCAATTGACTTGTAGTTAGCTTAACGATTTGATTTCAACTAGTTCATGATTAATATACAGTTTTTTAGTTAAATAGTGATGATCTTTAAGAACCTGTATGAAATATAGAAGGCTAGATTTATCGGACTTTAAACTTCATATACTCACTTCAGATGTCATCATAAAGGTTATTCCAAGATATTGAGTTCATAGGCCAACTACGTATTTAGATATTATATGGTAAAATTGATGCAATTTGTATGTAATTTGCACGTATTTTCCACCCCTTTTTTAATCAATGTGGCTTTCAAAAATGATTATGAAGAAAATTAAAACCTGATTATTCTGAATATCTAAGACTTATACGATCCTTCTATCTATTTTATTATGTAATTCTTCAAGGGTTTTCAATTTTTTTATGCTTATGAAAAACTACACTTTATATATGAAATAGACAATCTTTAAACCTCTATATTAGAATAACAATTTATCACCAGGAAATAAAAACTAGATTTTCAGATTCTCTATATTTCAAAGTACCTGTGGCTTGATTCTCAGGGTAGTATCTCATTTATTTGTTGTGATAATCAAATGTAGATTTGATTTTCCAATGGTTGCTATGGGTGAGCTGGATCCCTGTCTGTAGCCGCATCCGGGTAAATTACGTTAATTTTCCTCTATCGTGTATCCGTAAATTTCCACTGACCCAATAATATTTCCCAATTTCACCCAAGAACTCGACCAAGTCATTATATTGTCATGTCTTGTATAGTTGATGATATACCTCCCGGAGAGAGTGCTTCTCTCAACCATCTGGCTTTCCAAGGTATTCCTTTCCTTTCCACTACCTTCACCAGCAGGTGCTTACATGAACTATTCTTAGAATTCCCACACAAACAATCAAAAATGGTTCCAGAGGCCAATAACAATATAGGTATCTGCCTGGTCGAAACCCCGTAAAAGACAGCCAACCCCACAATACGGTGACAGAGGTTCCTGAAACCCCGGTGGCAGCCGGTCGCTGCGGAATAGCTGGATGCTCTGCGCAACCCGGGAGTTATTTATACCCTATAAATATTGTATTCGTAATTCTCTGACATTTGTGAACACGACTGCTATTTCATCCACCAAAGTTCTGAGGCTCCGGCCGACATTATGCCCTTATGCAATAGCAGTTGTGTTCACAAACGTTAGTGAATTATGAGTAGTATCGATCTGAGTAGATAAGGTCACCCAAAACCCCCGCGACATCGCAAGATGGGATTACGTCAGTCAGTTGTCATTCTCGGCATTCACACTTCCATATCCATCATACTCGGATGCTATATCACAGAGTGCACAACAGTATTGGGATAAAGTATGAAATCACAATTCCTCTAAATAGTGTTGGAAGGATGTGGTTGACTTTGGAAGATGCGGGAGAGTCTGAAAGATTGGATAGATGCTTGCGGATGATTTGGGAGATTGAGATAGAATGGTTAATGATTTGAAAGAGATT
>Ga0307509_10002520_pt1 | contig 29530 bp, 28 predicted proteins | sample 10_EM_MG_FD_202245 | JGI IMG/M metagenome (GOLD analysis project Ga0307509, IMG submission 202245) | Populus trichocarpa ectomycorrhiza microbial communities from riparian zone in the Pacific Northwest, United States - 10_EM | ecosystem: Host-associated > Plants > Roots > Unclassified | place...
AAGCGAGAGGGGTAGACGACATCAGGACAAGGCCAACAGGCCAGGCCGGAGGACAGGGAGGAGGGGGAGAGAGAAAGTAAAGTCAAACTACCAGTTTGACTTTTACAAGAATGAAAATCCTCTCAGGAAAGGTGAAATATATATTTCACTTGAAAATGAAGCCCAAGTGAAAAGCCAAAATAGATGTATCATGACGAAATAAAGACCAAACCCTGAGGTTTATGTTGGCCGAACGCGGTAAGTATTTTAAGCGAGAGGTAAATAGAGTGCGCGGAGCGTGGTTGTCTTTGTACCTTAAACAAATGCATATGATTTAAAAAAAAAAAAAAAAAAAAACATGACCCTTGGTCCCAGAGCAAAAGAAAATATGCATGCAGCCGGCTTGTCTGTCTTGACACACTCAAAAAATTCCTTTGAATAACTTAATTGAGAGTCCTAGAGGTTTCGACTATAGTGCAAGAATTTCGAGAAATGTCGGGTTTTTGGGCATTGTAAAAAGTGTCCATTTTACAAGAGCAGCCTTCTTCATCTTGGCACAGTTTTGCGGATTCGGGGGTAACCCTGTGTGCACCCACCCGACCCGAGTATCCCTTGAACCGCTGAGGCTTTCCAGACCAGATTAAAATCTAGAATCCTAGCCTATTGAAGTAATCGTGACCACATCTACTACAGCAATCCTACTCTAAGTCATTCCGGTCACGGCCGTCATCCGGAATACCTTTTGCTCTGACCTGAGCACTAACTTACCGCTATTCAAAGCATTAGAGTCCACCCTCACCCGATTCCTGTCTCCTGGGCCGGTGAGACATTGAAGATTTCATAATGCCCCTGTCCGTTTTTAAGACAGCGGTTAATAAGCAACCTTTGGTTAATAACTGTAGGATTGCAGATGTGTAGACTTCAGAACACAATTGATATTAGGCCACATAACAACACTTACACTAATATCACTAAGGAATATACTCGAGTAGAGGTTGGGATTGTTTATAGACCTTTTGTCATCCATGTCGCAATTACTGACAGGGGTGGCAAGGAATTTTCAATATCTCACTGCTCCAGGAGATAATAGGCTAGTATTGCACATTTTAATCTAGCCTAGAAAGTCCATGCGGGAGAGCTCCTTATTTTCCCATGGCCTGTCTGGTGCTGCACCCAAGTGATCTCCGTTAAGAAAATAATCGGATCTAACTTACAAATTATTTTCCCTTAATTTAAAATTGCTGAATGGAATTGTGAGATTATCTTTCCTTAAAGGGAACTAGGGTCCAGTGCAGGGCGTTTCAAACCAAGGAATAATTGACTGATTTCTTAAGTGCATATATGGACAAAGGGATAGTGCGGATACTCAGGCACACACTTCGCATAATTGAATAAGATTATTCTTGGCAACAAAGAGCAGCTGGACGTGCGGGGTTGTTTCAACTGAACCCCGCTCTTCTTGATCTAAACACTTCTTTTCTTATCCGCCAACGAATATCATCAACGAACTGTGCTCAATAACTCCTCCTCTTCGAAAGAACAAACACAAAAATGTCTCAACATACCATCAGTCAGAGTAACAACTGCCTCAATACTACCAACTCTTATAATACTGTGTCAAACTATACTGTAGCCGATGATCGGTCTCAATTGCTGGCCTAGCTATCGCCTCTTAATCCAGGCTTACGACATTGCGATATCCAAGAGCGTCGCGTTAACGATGTCGCGGAATGGCTCATAGGATCGGAGGAATTCAGGGGATGGTGCGGGTTAGGTGGCCAAAGAGGAGATGATAACGCAGTTCTGTTTTGCTACGGAAATCCGGGAGTCGGGAAGACATTTATTAGGTATCCAGGATTATCTCTGGAGAGAGAAATGAATCCGAGCTAACAATAGGCGGTGATAGCTCACTGGTAGTGGACAAACTGTGCGATCGGACAATAGGACAAAACACACCCGTTACGTGCTTTTACTTCGACTTTGCTGCGCGAAAGGAGCAGACTGCCACCAGTATGCTAGGGTCCTTGCTGAAGCAGATTGTCAGCTTAACAGAAAGGATCACGGAGGATATATGGCGGGCATTACGAGAGCAGCGAACGGCCGTGAATGGTCGCAGGCCGCAGCTCGGTGATATTGTGAAGATGCTGCAGCTCACCACATCCTCGCAACGTACATATATGGTTATTGACGCTCTCGATGAATGTACGGCTGTGCAGGGATTTCGGCTTCTTGATTCTCTAAAAGAAATCCTTGGAGAATCCCCGGGCGCGCGAATATTCCTCACCGGAAGACCCCATATTTGCCTAGAGATTGAAACACGCCTGGCTGGACGGGTGGTTAGTGTATCTGTGGGTCCTGCAAGGGACGACATTTCCCGGTTCCTCCGTTTCAGATTGAGTGAGGACGAAACACCGGATGCCATGGATTCGAGTTTGGAGGCTGAAATTCTGGAGAAGATCCCCGGAAATATGTCAGAAATGTGGGTAGCAGCCGTGGCGCTGAGAGACTAATCACGAATTATTGGCTAATATATATTTAGGTTTTTACTCGCTTCTCTACATATAGAAGCAATTTTGCAAGAATCGACAGCCTATCGAAGACGAGAAAGACTAAATAGAATAATAGATGGATTGGGGTTGGAGAATGTCTACAATGCGACAATAGAACGGATAAAGGCACAGGGTGGGGATAAATCGAGACTCGGTATGGGGGTTTTGATGTGGATCTGCCATTCGGAATAGTCATTGACACCGGGTGAACTTTGTCATGCACTTGCAATCGAGCTAGGGTCCACAGATTTCAATGCCGGCAACATCGCTTCCATAATGACATTAGTGAGCTGTTGCCAAGGGCTCATTACTGTCGATAAGGAGGCATCAACAGTGCGACTTGTCCATTTTACTCCGCGAGAATATCTTTCGGCCCATCCCGGGATTTTCGGTAGACCTCACTCGGCAATAGCGGAGATATGCCTGACATATTTGAATTGCCAACAGGTCCGGACTCTTTCAGCCACCTCATCGGCCCACCTCTCATCTCTCATTCGTGACAAACCCTTTATAAGATATTGTTCTCTGTTCTGGGGGGTCCAGGCGAAAAAAGAACTCTCTAGCTCCGCCATGTCACTTGCTCTGCACCTGTTTAGGGAGTATTCTGGCCACATATCGGTGGCATTGCAGGTGAATGACGAGGTTGACGAGGATGAATGTGATTTTATTCCCGGCTTAGAGTGGAGTGGACTACACTGCGCATCGCATTTTGGAATCACTGAGGTTGTAGCTACTTTGATAGGGATGAGAGGGTATGATCTCAACGAAGGAGATTATTGGGAGCGTCCTACACTTTCATTAGCTGCTCTACAGGGACACGAGGACGTGGTGAAAATACTACTCGAGCGTGAAGAGGTCAACCCCAATAAACCCAACAATCACGGCGCAACACCCCTCTGGTTTGCCACTGCGCATGGGCATGAGGGTGTGGTGAAAATTCTACTCGAGAGTGAAGAGGTTAACCCCGATAAGCCCGACAATTACGGTGGAACACCCCTCATGTCTGCCGCTGAGAAGGGACATGAGGGGGTGGTGAAAATACTACTCGAGCACGAAGAAGTCAAACCCGACAAGTCCGACCGTATGGGCAAAACACCCCTCTCGTAGGCCGCTAAGGGGGGATATCCGGGAGTAGTGAAGATGCTACTCAAGCAGGAAGAGGTCGACCCCGACAAACCAGATGATAAGGGCAGAACACCGCTATCGAAAGCCGCTAAGAAGGGACATGAGGGAGTGGTGAAAATTCTACTCGAGCAGGAAGAGGTCATCGCCGATAAGCCCAACCAATACGGCGCAACACCCCTCAGCGCTGCCGCTCGGCATGGACATGAGGGAGTGTTGAAAATACTACTTGACCGGGAAGATGTTAACCCGGATAAGCTCGATAATTCAACTTCAACACCCCTCTCGTATGCCGCTAGGGGGGGGCATGCGGGGGTCATTAAAATCTTACTCGAGCGGGAAGAAGTCGACCCCGACAAGCCGGACAAATACGGCAGAACACCCCTCCTCTATGCCGCTATGTGGGGGTATGTCCGGATGGTCAAAATAATACTCGAGCGGGAAGAGGTCAACCCTTGGCACCGAGATCAGCACGGCGAAACACCGCTCATGCATGCAACTCGTTCACGCCATCAGAGTGTGATAGCGTTACTCCGATCTCGCAAATCGCTAACTCACAGTCAGGTGTAAGGCTAAAGAAACATTGCCTCATGGAAAGCACCGCCATTCCTGCCCCTTCACAACATGTTCCTCACACAGATCGTCCGTTGATATCACCTTTTTTTCCCACAAGGAAATCCCATGCGACGGGAATCGAAATATGTGTTATTACACCCGCATGAACTCATGATCTTATCCCATCGAGTGAGGGTTGATTTGTTTCTATTTGCACGGGACTGGGCAGGAGGGCCTAGTCGGCAAGGTGGAACTGCTCTATTATTCAGAAAAGGTTCCTTATATTTTTCCTTCTTTCGTTTTATTCTCGCCCGGCGGTAAATTCTTGCTTGCACCCACCTTATTCTTTTGCTGTTCTTTTTCCGTTTTTTCCCCACTCTTCCCTACCCGATGGATCAACAATATTATACAGAGTGTCCCTTTTATTTATTTTTCCTTCTTTTAAAGATAGAGGAAAAGGAGTGTATGGTAGTGTAAATATTCTTAAGATACTTGTGAACAACTCTGTAAAGACCCAATTTTGGCTACGAGTTCGGCTATGATGAATGAGAGCCTTAACGAGTGATGTGACAACATTTGTACCGAACAGGGTTCCGAATGGTCGGTCATGGACTGGCTCTCACTAGCTAGACCAGGTCAAAGTCTAGTCTAGTCTAGTGGCGGAAATTAGACTGACCGGACAGTCATGATTGTTGAAACTGACTGGACCGGGCTCAGTCAGACTGGACAGACCAGGTGAAAACCGAGTGATAGCAGATGTATCAGCCTCTGGGTTATCCACTTAAAGACAACAGTTAAATTGTGAAAACCTCTGCCGAGAAACCAGCTGTGTGAAAGTTCTCTCTCATGCACCCATAGTGATGAGCAGAATCCACTAACCGACTAAACCGCCAAATCTCAGGCAAGTTGGAATGTGCAGGTTGCCTCACTTATATAGGGCAGTGAAGATCCGTTGCAACTAATGTACCCCACGGCAGGCCAAAACACATGGTTACATGAAGCAAACTTATAGAGTGGCATTCAGAAAGCCGGTTTAGGCTCTCTACGTGGAGACTATTTCATATAACCGTGTGTTTTGGCTTGCTATTGGGTACGTTATCCAGTCTTTTAGTTTATTAATCGAGTGATGCTACATGTAGCGAAACTTGCTTATTAATACACCTTCCCTGCCTTCCGCCCATGCCGGGGGGGAATAGGGAGACTGGTCTGGGACTAATCCTGACCAGTCCTTGACTACATTTATTGGTCAGGTCTAGTCACGGACATCAATTGAGATCGACCGACTGGTTGTGCCTCCCTGACTTGACCGCTCGGACTATTCAGAACCCTGGTAGCGAATTCCCACCTACCACCTAGTTATAGGCGTTTGGATGGAATATGCCCTGCGCGGGGGGCTCTTGAGATCCCTCACCTTCGCAATTTCTCTTGCAATCAATTTTGTCACATGAAACATACCAGTCTAGAAAGAGGTATTATGCTTGCACTATAGTGGATAAACCCTTGCAGGTACACAACTCCCTATCCTACTCGAATATAGTGCCAATATTGGACTAGCCAAGGGATTGGTATTGCAGTGTCGTAATTTCACAGGTTTTCGCATCGCTTAATTGAAATGTTAGCATCAAAAAATAGCCAGCCATTCGACGCACTTTCAACAGACCCCAGGTTTTCTATAAACGCCGTATAGCTTCATCTCCCTTAGGAACATCATCAACTGACCATCCCCAACCCCTCCGCTCCGCCGGAGCAGAAAGTCAACTGCCAATGATGCCACGAAATACCTTCCATAATAGCACCAACTGCTAAAATACTACGAACTCCAATAATAGGAATGTGTGGATCGACTGTACAGTTGCCGATGATTGGCTTCAGCTCATTGCCATATCCAAGAGCCTAGCGTTAAGGATATCGGGGAATGGCACATAGAATCTGAGGAATTCAGGAGATGGTACGGATTAGGTTACAAAAGAGGGGGCGACAAGGCAGTTCTGTTTTGATTAACCGAAATCCGGGGGTCGGGAAGATATTTACTAGGTATCAAAGATTATCTCCGGGCGAGAGGAGTGAGCCCGTGCTAAAAATCGGCGATGATAGTTGGCTGGTAGTGGAAAGGCTGTGAGATCGGAGGAGAAGACGGGATACACCCGTTGCGTGCTTTTACTTCGAAAGGAGCAGACTGCCGATAGTATGCTAGGTTCCTTGTTGAAGCAGATTGTCAACGTAAAAGAAAGGATTCGAGAGGATATATAGCGCGGAGTACGAGAGCAGCGAGAGGCGGTGAATGATCGCAGACCGCAGCTCGATGATATTGTGAAGATGCTGCAACTCACCACATCCTCGTAACGCACATATATGGTTATTGACGCTCTCGATGAATTTACGCCTGTGAGGCTATTTCGGCTTCTTGGTTCTCCGAGAGAAATCCCTGAGGAATTCCCGGGCGGGCGAATATTCCCGACCGGAAAGACCCATATTCCGGCCGAGATTGAAACACACCTTGCTGGACTTGTGGCTAGTGTATCATTTGGTCCCAGTCGCGACGATTCGGCAGATACCTTGGTGTCAGAGATTAAGCGAGGAACAAAAACATCGGATTTACATAAAAACAAGGGTTTCAAGTTGGGAAAATATTAGAAAAGCATTTAAGGGTGTGCGTCTAGGTATGGATATTATTAGTTGTATTATTGTTTTGTACGTGTAGAGTGAAAGAGCGCAAACTAAAGAACCATAGAATCTAACAAACAAGGTTGGTGGTTGGAATGAGCTGTAGATCTGTTGTGCCCGGACAGATGACCCGGGTGAGCGTGGCAACCCCATCCCTTCCCGGCCCCCATAAAAATCATTTCCACTCAACAGGCCCCTCATAATACCCTCCCTTTCTTATGCAGGCTGATGGATGGTAGACTAAGTACTGATAACTACCATGTATTTAAATTATTATTACTTATTTCGCTTAGTTGGGGTGGTTGTATAGAGGAGATTGAAAACATGAGGGCGAAAATCACAAGAGTTCTTTGATCGGTTATCATAATTTTGTCCAAGCACAATGTCAATTTCTCTCACTCCAAATTGTTAATTTGTACCCAAGCAAGGTGCATGAGATTCACCCGAGACGGTGGGCTTTAGATTTGGTAGAAGAGTGGGTGGGTTGTAACTTTCCCCTGTAACATAAATCGCCATATACTCGAGTGTGTAGTGGGGTAACTTGCGTCATACAAAGTAGGAGAGCTTCGTATAGCTAAACCCGAAAACAACAATGTAGCCTGTAGTTTATGGGGGAAAATAATTCTGTAGTGTTGGCTTCTATGGTTGTAGTCACTAAGCGATTTACCGCACAAGTACTGGCGGAGCCGGTCGATGGAATTTTCAGGTTGGCCCCGTAGAAAAAAGTTTGGTTAATCATATATCTTTGGTGTGCAGACTCAGGTGACTGTTTTGTCAATCTCTCGATCTCCTAGAATAGCTATGGTAATTGTGCTTGGGGGTAGTGCCGGGCTTTCAGGATCACAGGTAGGATAACCCGGACGAGCGCTTGCGCATTAGAGCTGCCAAGTTGGTTTTTGAGGAGAATTTTAAGCTCAGCACCGTCCAGGGGCTTGTGGACCCAGAGGGTACCTGTGCAGAGAAATGGCCAGTGTTCTTAGGAATCTCGTGACCACCCTAGCTGTCTTGGCCAACTTGAAAAATTTCTTTTACGCCCGGAGGACAAAAGGGCATGAGTTCTTGCGAAAAGCAACCATCGCTAAAAAAAAATCACCCTAAAACTGGCAAGAGAAGAGTCCTCTCTAATGCCCTCCACACAGCATATCAGTACACGCCAAAGAAAGGATACCGAGAAGGATGCAGAGGCCTTACTCCACCTGGCACGAACTCGGTCTTGTGCACTTATAAAGGGTAGATTTAGGCTGGAGTCTTTTACAGCCGGGCGGGTGCACCGCAGGCCACAACCTAGGTAACCCGGCGGCCACAATCAACTGTGATAGAGCTGTTGTGCATATACTATAAGCTTGGCAAGAGACTCTTTTTTACTGGGAGTGTGAGTTCTAAGAGAGACTTGACTTGGGCGTGCTGGGACTCCACACTGGGAGTCCGTAGAGGCATGGTTGTGGCAAGTGGTGCTTTGTATGTTTTATTCCCAATGTGAGGATTTTTTTTTGGCGATGGTTGCGTTGCACAAAAACTCATGCACTTTTGTCCTCCGGGTATAACCAACCGAGGCGAGCGTCTATGGGGTCTCTAGTCCAAAGGATTCTGGAAATATGGAGTTTTTTGACTTGGCGTTAGCTTGTCGCGCATCGTAAGGTGAGCTGAGCCTACTGGCGTAGTGTCCACATCTCCAAAGAGGTTTGCAATATAGAAGAGCGGAATCCGTGTAATTTGCTGGGATTTGAGGGTATGCACGTAAGGTGCTTTATTATAGCGCAATACTTGAGTAGCACACTAGTTGCTTAGTTAGAATATTCTTGGCACCAAAAGCAGCTGACCCGGTACTCTACTGTTATTTTTACATAGCCCCGCTTTTCTTCCCAGAGACTCCGCTTCCCTTCCACACCGAGTAATATCATCAACCAACTCTGCTCAATAACTCCTCTTCAACAGAACAAGCACAAGCCAGTTGAAAAATGTCACAATATACCATCAGTCATAATAACAACTGCCTCAATACCACGAACACCTATAATGTCTCAAACTATACTCTCACCCATGATCGATCTAAACTGCTCGCCTGGCTATCACCCCTGGATCCCGGCTTAAGACATCGCGACATTCAAGAGGGTCGTGTCAAAGGTGTCGGGGAATGGCTCATGGAGAGTGAGGAATTCGGGGGGTGGTGCGGATTGGGTGGTGCAAGTCAAGGCGGCAAGGGAATTCTGTTTTGCTATGGAAACCCAGGAGTCGGGAAGACATTTATTAGGTAGCCCGAGTTATTCCCTGGGGACAGAAGTGAACTCGGGCTAACAAGCTACCGTGACAGTTCACTTGTTGTGGACAGGCTATGCGATCGGACTAGAGGGCAAAACATGGCTGTTACATGTTTTTACTTCGACTTTACGGCGCGAAAAGAGCAGACTGCCACCAGCATGCTAGGTTCCTTGCTGAAGCAGATGGTCAGCGGAAGGGGAAGCATTCCGGAGGATATATGGCAGGCCTTAGGAGAGGAGAATGAGGCCGTTAATGGTCGCAGTCCTCAGCTCGGTGATATTGTGAGGATGCTCCAACTCGTCACATCCTCGCAGCCCACATTTATGATAATTGATGCTCTCGACGAATGTGCTGATGCGCAGCGATTTCGGATTTTTGATTCATTGAAAGGAATTCTTCAAAATTCCCCTGACGCCCGAATATTCCTGACCGGAAGGCCCTATATTCTCCTGGAGATTGAAACACGCCTTGGAGGACGAGTGACTAGTGTATCTGTAGATCCTACCAGGGACGAGATCACCCGATTCCTTCGTGTCAAATTGAGCGAGGATGAAACACCGGATGCCATGGATGAGAGGTTAGAGGCAGATATTCTGGAGAAGATTCCCGGAAATATATCAGAAATGTGTGTAGCGTCCGGGATGTTGAGGACCCGACCCCTCATTGTTGGCTAATATATATTTAGGTTTCTACTCGCTTCAATAAATATAGAAGCAATTTTGCAAGAATCGACAGTGTATCGAAGGCGGGAAAAACTAAAAAACATGATAAATGGATTAGGGTTGGAGGATGTTTATGGTGCGACCATAGACCGAATAAAAGCACAGAGTGGGGATAAATCGAGACTCGGGATGGGATCTTTGATGTGGGTATGCCATGCGGAAAGGCAGTTGAGTCCGGATGAGCTCTGCCATGCCCTAGGAATCGAGCTAGGGTCTGTCGATTTCAATGCCGGAAATATCCCTTCTATGGTGACATTGGTGAGATGCTGTCAAGGGCTTATTACAGTCGATAAGGAGGCATCAACAGTGCGACTGGTCCATTTTACTTTGCGAGAGTATCTTTCTGCCCGTCCAGATACTTTTAGCAGACCTCACTCATCGATAGCAGAGATATGCTTGACTTATCTGAATTGCCAACAGGTCAAGGCTCTTTCAGCCGGCCCCTCAACCAATCTCTCTGCCCTCCTCCGTGACAAACCCTTTCTAAAATATTGTTCTCAGAACTGGGGACTCCATGCGAAAAAAGAAGACTCGGAACACGCCAAATCACTTGCCCTGCACCTGCTCCGCGAATATGATGGCCACATATCGGCGACACTCCTTAGAGAGAAACTCTCATCCCTTCATCCCATGAATATTGATAACAGTTCCCCGTTCAGCGGACTACACTGCGCATCGTTCTTTGGGGTCGTGAAGGTCGTAGCTACTCTGATAGGGATGGAAGGTTATAATATCAATGCGGGTGATTTTCAGGGGCACACTCCACTTTCATGGGCTGCTCGTAACGGCCATGAGGAGGTGGTGAAAATACTCCTCGGGAGGGAAGAGATCGCCCTCAACCAGCCCGACAATTCCGGCCTAACCCCACTCTGGTATGCAGCTTGGGGTGGGCATCAGGGAGTGGTGAAAATACTACTCGAGCGGGAAGAAGTCAACCCGAACAAGGCAGATGATGACGGCAGAACACCGCTCCTGTCAGCCGCTTGGGATGGGCATGAGGGGATAGTGAAACTGCTACTCGAGCGAGAAGAGGCCAACCCTGACAAGCCGGATTATTATGGACGAACACCTCTCTCTATGGCCGCTCAGAAAGGACATGAGAGGGTGGTGAAAAGACTACTCGAACGCGAAGAAGTTAACCCGGACCAGCCAGATAATGGCGGCAGAACTCCGCTCTCTTATGCCGCTTTTTATGGGCATGAGACGGTGGTGAGATTACTACTCGGGCGGGAAGATGTCAACCCGGACAAGCCACATGTCTTCGGCAGAACCCCCATTTCGTATGCCGCTTGGTATGGGCATGAGGGGGTAGTGAAACTACTGCTCGAACGAGAAGAGGTCAACCCGGACAAGCCCGACAATAGCGGCAGAACACCGCTCCTGTCCGCCGCTTGGGATGGGCGTGAGGGGGTGGTGAAAATACTACTGGGGCGGGAAGGGGTCAACCCGGACAAGCCCGATAATGGCGGCAGAACACCGCTCTCCTATGCTGCTTGGCTTGGTCACGAGGGGGTGGTGAAAAGACTACTCGAGGGAGAAGAAGTCAACCCGGACCTGCCAGATAATGGTGGCAGAACTCCGCTCTCTTATGCTGCTTTTCATGGGCGTGAAAGGGTGGTGAAATTACTACTCGGGCAGGAAGATGTCAACCCGGACAAGACAGATAACCGCGGAAGGACACCGCTTTCTTATGCCGCTTGGTATGGGTGTGAGGAAATGGTGAAAACACTACTCGAACGGGAAGAGGTCAATCCCGATAGGGCCGACGATAGCGGCACAACACCCCTCTTGCTTGCCGCTAGGCATGGGTATTATGGTGTGGTGAAAATGCTACTCGAGCGGGAACAGGTCAACCCTAACAAGCCAGATCATCTCGGCCAAACACCGCTCACGATAGCCACTCATTCAGGCCATCAGAGTGTGGTAGCGTTACTCCGATCTCACAAAGCAGTAACTCACTGTGGGGTGTAAGTCTAAAGAAACATTGTCTCGTGGAAAGCACCGCCATCCATTCCTGCCCTTTCAGAACATGTTTCTCACAGAGGCTGTCCTTGGATATCACCTGTTTTTCCCACAAGGAAATCCCATGCGACGGGAATCGAAATATGTACTATTACACCCGTGAAACCCATGATCTTATCCCATCGAGTGAGGGTTCATGCGTTTCTATTTGCAAGGGACTAGTCGCTAATGCGAAAAAGCTTCATTAATAAGAGAAGGTTCCTTATATAGCCTGCCTGATTATCACTCCTGTTACATTTTAATCCTCCCTATTCTTGCTTGCACCTATTTTCTTCTTGTGCGGTGCTTTTCTTTTCTCTCGTCTCTCTTCGATACCCGATAGGTCAACAATATCATACAAAGTGTACTTCTTTTTTTAGATAGAGGAAATGGAGTGCACGGCAGTGCAAAGATTCTTAAGATACTTGTGAACAACTCTATAAAGACCCAATTTAGGCTACGAGCTAGGCTATGGTGAATGATAGGCTTATCAAATAATGTGACAACATGTGTAGCGAATTTCCACCATCCACTCCGATAGACTTTAGGATGAGGCGGGCTAGACGGGGGGCTCTTCATATCCCTCACCATTGCCATTTCTCTCGCGATCGATTCGAGACCACGAAACCTGCCGGTCTGGGAAGGGTATCATGTACCATAGTGGATGGACCCCTACTAGTACACAATCAATAATAGCGCCAATAGTATCCACGAGATGGAGGATACAGTATGGTAGTTTCGCACTTTCTGCGCCGCTTAATTGAAATGTTCTTTCCACCGAATAATAGTTAGGCATTCGACGCTGTTTTAACAGACCCCCGCTTTTCCTTCGCTAGACCCTGCATGGCTTCCGCCCCCCCCCCCCTCTGGAGTATTATCAACCGACCTTCCTAAACCCCTTCGCTTCCTCATCACGAAATCAGCAGGCAATGATGTCACGGAGTACCCCCCATTATAGCACTAACCGCCAAAACACCACGAACTCCAATAATAGGAATGTGCGGATCGACCGTACAGTTGCCGATGATCGGCCTGAGCTGCTAGCCTAGCTATCACCCCTTGATCCCGGCTTACGACATTGCGATATCCAGGAGGGTCGCGTTAACGATGTTGTAGAATGGCTCATAGGAACTGAGGAATGCATATGACACGGGTTGGGTGGCGAAACAAGAGGCAATGAGGCAGTTCTATTTTTCTACGGAAATCCGGGGTCGGGAAGACATTTATTAGGTATCAAGGACCATCTCCTCTCCGGGAGAGAGAAGTGACCTTGCTAATGATTACCGATGATAGTTGGCTGGTAGTGGTTGGCCTGAGCGATCGGACAAGAGGGCAAAACACACCGGTTACGTGCTTTTACCTCGAATTTACTGCCCGGAAGGACCAGACTGCCACCAGTATGCTAGGTTCCTTGCTGAAGCAGATTATCAGCGTAACAGAAAGGATTCCGGGGGATATACGGCGGGCATTACAAGAGGGGCGAGCCGCCACGAATGGTTGCAGGCCGCAGCTCAGTGATATCGTGAAGATGCTGCAGCCCACCACATCCTCCCAACGCACATATATGGTTATTGACGCTATCGATGAACGTATGCCCGTGCAGCGATTTCAGCTTCTTGGTTCCCTAAAAGAAATCTTTGAGAAGTCCCCGGGTGTACAAATATTCCTGACCCGCAGGCCACATATTCGCACCGAGGTTGAAACACGGCTCGCGGGACTAGTGGCAAGTGTAGCTGTTCGTCCTGTCAGAGACGATATCATCCAATTCCTTCGGGTTAGACTAAGTGAGGATGAAACACCAGATGCAATTGATGAGAGTCTAGAGGCAGAGATTCTAGAGAAGATTGCCAAAAACACATCAGAAATGTATGCACCCCCCACCCTGCCGGGCACCCAATCCCACATTGTTGGCTAATATATATTTAGGTTTCTACTTGTTTCCTTGAACATAGAATCAATCTTGCAAGAATCAATACTTTATCGAAGACGGGGAAGACCAAACAAAACGACAGATGGATTGGGGTTGGAGGATGTCTACGGTGCGACAATAGGACGGATAAATACGCAGGGTAGGGATAAATCGAGACTCGGGATCGGAGTTTTAATGTGGATCTGTCATGCGGAATGGCCGCTAACACCAATTGAACTATGCCACGCCCTAGGAATCGAGCTAGGGTCCACATATTTCAATGCCGGCAACATCCCTTCCATAGCGACATTGGTGGGCTGCTGCCAAGGGCTCATTACAGTGGATAAGGAGGCATTAACAGTGCGGCTGGTGCATTTTACTCTGCGAGAGTATCTTTCCGCCCATCCCGGTATTTTTAATACACCACACTCGGCAATAGCCGAGATCTACTTGACATATTTGAATTGTCATCAAGTCAATGCTCTTTCAGCCAGTTCCTTTGACCATCTCTCAGCCCTCATTCACGACAAACCCTTTCTAGAGTATTGCAGTCTGTACTGGGGAGTCCATGTGAAAAAGGAACACTCGGAACGCGCCGAATCACTTGCCCTGCAGCTGCTTCGGGACTATGATGGCCACATATCGGCGATAATGCTCATAAAAGAATCCCTCTACAGTCATCTGGACCGTTCTGATAATTTACTGTCCAGTGGATTACACTGCGCATCGTACTTTGGAATTACTGGAGTTGTAGCTACTTTGATAGAGATGGGAGGTTATGATCTCAACCAAGGGGATTGTTGGGAGCGTACTGCACTTTATTTTGGCTGCTGATCAGGGACATGAGGACGTGGTGAAAGTACTACTCGAGCAGGCAGAGGTCCTCCCCAATAAACTCAACTTTTACGGCACGACACCCCTCTTGGCTGCCGCTTGTTGTGGGCACGAGGTCGTGGTCAAAATACTAGTCGAGCGGGAAGAGGTCATCCCCAATAAGCCCAACCAAAGCGGCGTAACACCCCTTATGGCTGCCGCTGAGGAAGGACGCGAAGGAGTGGTGAAAATACTACTCGAGAACGAAGAAGTCAACCCCGACAAGTCCGACCATGATGGCAAAAAACCCCTCTCGCACGCCGCAGAGCAGGGATATGCGGGTGTGGTGAAGATACTTTTCGAGTGCGAAGAAGTCAACCCCAACAAGTCCAACCATGATGGGAGAATACCCCTCACGTTAGCAACTCTTTTAGGCCATCAGAGTGTGATAGCGCTACTCAGATCTCACAAAGCGGTAGCTCAGAGTGCGGAGGAAGGCTAAATAAAGATTATCTAGTGGAAAGCACTGCAATTCCTGCCCTTTCCCAACACGTTTCTCACAGAGGCTGTCCCCCGATATCACCCTTTTCCCACAACGAAATCCCAGGGACGGGAATCGCAATATGTATTATTCCCCCGGTGTGGAACTCATCATCTTACCCCATTTGGTTAAGGTTCATGTTTAGCTATTTACAAGGCACTCCAGACAAGAAGGCCTAGTCGTTAAGGTCAAAACCCCTATTATTGAGATAAGGTTCCCTATACTACTTGCAGTTTCTCTCACTCCTGTTACATTTTAATCCTCCTAGTTATAACCTTTTGCTTGCACCGATCTTCTTCTCGTGCGGTTCTTTTAGCTTTCTCTCCACTCTCTTCCCTACCTCATACATCAACCTTATCATATAGTGTGTTATCATTTTTTACACAGAGGAAAAAGAATGTACAGTGGTAGAAAGAGTCCTGAGATCGTTGTGAGCAACTCTGGAGAGACCCATTTAGGCTATCACGATTGATAAGCTTAGCGAATGTGACAACATGCTTAGCGAATTCCCACCGTCCACCCAAATAGGGGTTATGATGGGTGAGGGAGGCCCGGTGGGGGATCTTCATATCCTGCACCATTGCCATTTCCCTTGCGATCGATTTTATAGCATAAAACATACTGTCTTAGAAACAGGTATTTTACTTGTGCAAGCCTCTAGTATGTTAGGATGCTTGCTGTAGCAGATTGTCAGCCAAATAAAAAGGAAGATATGGCGGGCGGCATTACGAGAATAGCGAGCCGCCGCGAATACTCGCAGGCCGCAGCTCGGTGATATCGTGAAGATGCTGCAACAAATCGCCTCCTCACAAACCGCCTTTATAGTCATTGACGCTCTCGATTAATGTATGCCAGTGCAGCAATATCGGCTTCTTGATTCGCTGGAAGAAATCATGGGGGAATCCCCGGGAACGCAAATATTCGTGATCGCAAGGATGACAAAATTCAGAGTGGAAATGTGCACTATTCCAATGCAAAATAGATAGAGATAGGGAACGGGTATATCAGAGACAGACTTGTAATTCAGTGACCTGCCTTTCCTACAATCGTCCCGAGATGTGATCTTTAAATACAAAAACAATTTCACTACATTGATGAGTTTTCACAACATTCGCACACCATCTGGACCACTTATCACGCAATAACTATTCTCCTCCTTTTTCGCTTTGTTTTCCGTACTTCTACTAAACGTCCAGCCCTTCTTATCGCACCTCTCATCGTGATCCTATGACCACGGCCAATTCTCCGGTTGAATTCTAGCATATTCCATTTTCTGTTCTTGGGGGATCGGGGGTGATGTCCATTGGCCAGCAACGGAGTGAGTGCCGGTGATTTAACAACAAAACCAACTCTCGGATTGCGCCATGTCAGTTGCTCTGCAGCTATTTAGGGAACATTCTGGCCACATCTCGGCATTGCTTTTCAAACGAGAGAATTTTGATGAAGATTTTGATCCGGGCTTTGTGTGGAGTGGACTACACTGCGCATCGTATTTTGGAATCATTGAGCTTGTTGCTACTTTGATAGAAATGGGAGGTTATGATCTCAACGGTGGGGATTTTTGTGGGCGTTCTGCACTTTCATTGGCTGTTATCCAGGGACATGAGGATGTAGTGAAAATACTACTGGAGCAGGAAGAGGTCAACCCCGATAAGCCCAACTATCATCGTGGAACACCCTCTTATTTGCCGCTACGTTTGGGCGTGAGGGTGCGTTGAAAATGCTACTCGATCGGGAAGAGGTCAAACCCGATAAGCCCGGCAATTCCGGCACAACACCCCTCTCGGTGGCCGCCATGCATGGGCATGAGGGGGTGGTGAAAATGCTTCTCCAGCGGGAAGAGGTCAATCCCGGTAAGCCTAACGATCGCGGCACAACACCCATGTCATTTGCCGCTAAGTATGGGCATGAGGGGGTGGTGAAGATTCTGCTTAAGCGGGAAGAGGTTAGCCCCGATAGGCCAGATCTGTTGAAAATCACCGGTGATCACGCCGGAAGCAAACAACCTTCCGCTATACAAATACGTTTCCTCGTTTGTCGCTTATTAGTTTTCTTAGTTTCTTCTGTCATTCATTACAAACCAAGAGGAGGAAGGGGATACCTGGTCCGTATCCTATATGTGAGGATTCGCATACTTCGCCGGAAAGGTCTGGCAAGTAGAGCGGTGGAGGGATCGGAATGTTGTGCGCATCTCCGAAAGGATTTCCACTGGATGGAATGTTGAAGAACCCTCTTTGTATTTTCTATTTAAACTGGCTATTTTTCCTTAGATAGAAAAGTAGGCAAGACACGAATCCTCTGAATATACAGCAGTTCCCTCCTTGGCTTCTTTGTCCTTCTTCATCTTTCCTGCCCGTTCTTCTAGTATCCAGATCTCATAACAACAAGATCATCTACCAAACACCGCTCATGTTAGCAACTTTTTCAGGCCATCAGAGTGTGATAGCTTTACTCTGATCTCCCAAAGGGTCAACTCACCGTGAGGTATAAGGCTAAAGAGACATTACCTCGTAGAAAGCACCGCCATCAATTCCTGTCCCTTCAGAACATTTTTCTCACACAGGGTGTCCGTTGATATCACCTTTTTTTCCAAGGAAATCCCCTGAGACGGGAATCAGAATATGTCTTCTTACACGCATAAAACTCAGCCTCTTGTTCCACCAAGTAAGTGTTCTTAAGTTTCTATTTACAAGAGACTATAGGCAGGAGAGCTTAGTCGCTAAGGCGAAACCTCTCTATTATTCAGAAAAGGTTCCTTATATAGCCAGTGTTCCCAACGGGCCAGGTAGGCCAGGCTTCGGTAAAGCCGGGCCTGGCCTATCCCAATTCCCGGTGATCTAGCCTAGCCCGAGCCTGCAGGCCTGGCTGAGCCTGGGCCGGGCCGGGCCGGGCCCGCCTATAGGCCATATAGGCTTTTCCCGGTCTATATATAGCATCGGCGGACCGACTCATAGCTCAGTCACGCTATTTTGACAGCAAATATTCACTGTAAATATTTTCCAAATACTCAATAAGATTAGAAATAAAGGAACGATTTCGCTTTATGAAGAAAAAGTACTACAAGAAGCTATGATACTAGAGATAGTGAATTCGTTAATTGAATTAATTGTAGAAAAAGAGCTGCGGTTGTGGTGGGTCAACCGTGTGCACTAGGGACTAAGATCGGGGGATTATCTGTAAATAGTCAACAAAACGACATTAAAAATACAACAATTTCGCTTGGCCAGCTTGGGGATTGAATTTAATTCCACAGAAGGTAAACAGGGGGGAATGATGATAGGATAGGACTGTGCTAGTGGCTCTGGAGGTGAATCTTTAAGACTTTATTGAGTTAGTTGGTGGTATCACTCGTTCTATGATCAATTAAGAAAGCAATACGCGTGGCCAAGGGTAAAGAGAAAAATATTAAAGGGGAGAAACTTGAAAGAAGGGAGGGGGTTGAGATACCCTTAAAGCTATCTGTTCTTAACACTAATTACCGAGCCTATAGGCGCCTATCAGGCCTGATAGGTTTCGTAGGCCTATCGAATTCGGCCTAGATCGGCCTAGGCCATGTTCCGGAGTGGCCTGCCTTGGCCTGGCCTATGGCCTATAGGCCGGCCTACCAGCGGCCTGGCCCGTTGGGAACACTGTATATAGCCTGCAGTGATTCTCACTCTTTACGTTTTATTCCCGCCTAGCGGTAAATTCCTGATTGCACCCATTTGCTTCTTGGGCGGTTCTTTTTCCTTTCTCACCATCCTCTTGCCTATCTGATAGATCAACAATATTATTCAAAGTGTACAATTTTTTATTTTTTTATTTTTAGATAGAGGTATTATACTTGTACCATGGTAGATAAACCCCTACTAGTACACAAGACCCTATCCAACTCGAACATAGTGCCAATAGTAGCCACAGGATGGTTAATACAGTATGGTTGTTTCTCGCGTTTGGCGCCGCTTAATTGAAATGCTCTTGGCATCAAAATATAGCTAGGCATTGGATGCTGTTTTAACAGACCCCCGCACTTCCTTCACTAGACCCTGCACAGCTTCAGCCCCCCCCCCCGCAGAAGCATCATCAACCGACATTCCTAAACCCCTCCACTTCGACAGAGCAAACAATTACAATTAACAGGCGATCATGTCACAAAATATCTTCCATAATAGCACCAACTGCCAAAACACTACGAACTCCAATAATCAGAACGTGTGGATCAACTGTACAGCTGCCGATGATCGGGCTCAACTGCTAGCCTGGCTATCACCCCTTGATCCAGGCTTACGACATTGCGACATTCAAGAGCGTCGCGTTAACGATATTGGGGAATGGCTCATAGGAACTGAGGAATTTAGAAGATGGTGCGGATTGGGTGGCGAAAGAGGAGGCGATAAGGCAGTTCTGTTTTGCTACGGAAATCCCGGGGTAGGGAAGACATTTATTAGGTATCAAGGATCATCTCCGGGAGAGAGAGAAGTGAATCCGTGTTAACAATCCGAGATGATAGTTCGCTGGTAGTGGACAGGCTGTGCGATCGGACAAGGGGACAAAACACGCCCGTTACGTGCTTTTACTTCGACTTCGCTGCGCGAAAAGAGCAGACTGCGACCAGCATGCTAGGTTCCTTACTCAAGCAGATTGTCAACGGAACAGGTGGGATCCCGGAAGATATATGGCGGGCCCTGCGAGAGCAGCGAGAGGCCGTTAGTGGGCGTCGGCCGCAGCTCGGTGATATCGTGAAGATGCTGCAATTAATCACATCCTCACAACGTATATATATGGTTATTGACGCCCTCGACGAATGTACCCCTGTTCAGCGATTTCGGCTTTTTGATTCGTTGAAAGAAATCCTTGAAAAGAGCCCTGGTGCGCGAATATTCGTGACCGGCAGGCCACATGTTCGCACTGAGATTGAAACACGGCTGAAGGGGCGAGTGGCGAGTGTATCTGTTCGCCCTGTCAGAGACGATATCATCCAATTCCTTCAGGTCAGACTGAGCGAGGATGAAACACCAGATGCCATGGATTCGAGTCTAGAGGCAGAAATTCTAGATAAGATTCCTGAAAACACATCAGAAATGTACACACCCCACCATTCCGGGCACCCAATACCACATCGTCGGCTAATATATATTTAGGTTTCTACTTGCTTCCTTAAATATAGAATCAATCTTGCAAGAATCAACAATCTATCGAAGACGAGAGAGACTAAACAAAATGACAGATGGATTGGGGTTGGAGGATGTCTACGGTGCAACGATAGTACGAATACAGGCGCAGGGTGGGGATAAGCCGAGACTCGGGATGGGAGCATTGATGTGGATCAGTCATGTCGAACGGCCGCTGACACCAATTGAACTCTGCCAGGCCCTCGCAATCGATCTAGGGTCCACAGATTTCAATGCCAGTAACATCCCTTCGATAACGACATTGGTGGGCTGCTGCCAAGGGCTCATTACCATGGATAAGGAGGCATCAACAGGGCGACTTGTCCATTTTACTTTGCGAGAGTATCTTTCCGCTCATCCTGGTATTTTCGGTAGACCTCACTCGGCAATAGCAGAGCTCTGCTTGACATATTTGAATTATCAACAAGTCAAGGATCTTTCAGCTAGTTCCTTTGCCCACCTCTCAGCCATCATTCATGACAAACCATTTCTAGAGTATTGCTCTCTGTACTGGGGAATCCATGCGAAAAAAGAACACTCGGAACGGGCCGAATCACTTGCCCTGCAGCTGCTTCAGGACTATGATGGCCACATATCGGCGATACTGCTCATAAGAGAATTATTATATCATCTTCCGGAGGGTTCTAATAATTTACTGTTCAGTGGACTACACTGCGCATCGCACTTTGGAATTATCGGAGTTGTAGCTAGTTTGATAGCGATGGGAGGTTATGATCTCAATGAAGGGGATAGTTGCGAGCGTACTGCACTTTCGTTTGCTGCGATGCAGGGACATGAGGACGTGGTGAAAATACTACTCGAGCGGGAAGAGGTCAACCCCAATAAACCCAACTATTACGGCGCGACGCCCGTCCTGAGTGCCGCCCTGCGTGGGCATGAGGGGGTGGTCAAAATGCTCCTCGAGCGGGAAGAAGCCACCCCCGATAACCCCAACCAAAACGGTGTAACACCCCTCATGTCTGCCGCCTCGAAAGGACATGAGGGGGTGGTGAAAATACTGCTCGAGCACGAAGGAGTCAACCCTGACAAGTCCGACCATAATGGCAAAACACCCCTCTCACACGCCGCTGAGGGGGGATATCCTGGAGTAGTGAAGATACTACTCGAGCGCGAAGAGGTGAACCCCGATAAGCCCGACAATTACGGTGCAACACCCCTCATGTCTGCCGTTGAGAAGGGACATGAGGGAGTGGCGAAAATACTACTCGAGCGCGAAGAGGTTAACCCCGATAAGCCCAACAATTACGGTGCAACACCCCTCATGTCTGCCGCTAAGAAGGGACATGAGGAAGTGGTGAAGATACTACTCGTGCGCGAAGAAGTCAACCCCAACAAGCCAGATCGTTTTGGCCGAACACCACTCACCTTAGCAACTCTTTCATGCCGTCAGAGTGTGATAGCGCTACTCCGATCTCGCAAGGCCATAACTCACAGTTGGGAGTAAGACTAAAGAAACATTACCTAGTAGAAAGCACTGCTATTCCAGCCCCTTCAGAATCCTTTCTCACAGAGGCTGTCCCCCGATATCACCCCTTTCCCACAACCAAATCTCATGCGATGGGAATCGAAATATGTTATTACACCCGCGTGAAAATCATCACATTACTCCATGGATTTAAGGTTCATGTTTCTCTATTTACAAGGCGCTGTAGGCAAGAGGGCATAGTCAGTAAGGTGGAGCAGCTCTATTATTGAGATAAGGTTCCCTATACAGCCCGCAGCTTTCTCTCTCTTGCCACATTTTAATCCCCCCTAGCTATAAATGCTTGCTTGCATCAATTTTCTTCTTGTGCTGTTCTTTTTCCTTTCTTCCCACATCTTCCCTACCTTATAGATCAACCATATCATACAGTGTGTTGCCTTGTTTTAGATAGAGGAAATGGAGTGTACGGCAGTGGAAAGATTCTTGAGATCATTGTGAACAACTCTGGTGAGACTTATGTAGGCTACGAGCTCGGCTATGATGAATGATAATCTTAGCTAATGTGACAACATGCTTAGCGAACCCCTACTATCCACCTAGCTAGCTAGGTGCTAAGATGCGTGAGGCCGGACCGGCGAGTTGCTCTTCATCTCCTTCACCATCGCCATTTCTCTTGCCATCCATTGGATAGCATGAAACATACTGGTCTTGAAACAGGTATTATACTTGTACTAGCCACTGGTATGCTAGGATCCTTGCTCAAGTAGATTGCAAGAGAAATAGAGAAGATTACAGCCCCGATATGGCGGGGATTACAAGAGTAGCGAGCCGCCAGGATTCCGAATGGTCCAAGCAAGACTGGACGGGACCAGCAAGTCTGGTCGATAGTCAAGTCTAGTCTAATGGTGGAAATTAGACCGATGGGATGGTCTGGATTAGCAGACCAGACTTAGCCAGGATTGGTCTGACCAGACCCGCCAAGCAATAGGATGTGCACGGCCATTTGACAGAATTAGCATCCCGTTTTGCATTTTGCTACTTTTATCACAATATATTACGTTCAAATGAAATGTTTCTTAAACAAACTCACTATTTCCATCAATCATACAGTGGAATCTCAAGAGAGCCGGAGTGATGACAGTGCTTTGCTTAGATTCGGAGCAACAAAATAGATTCACAAGTATCAAAGTTTTTTCAGACCGCCAAGTGAGTGATATTACATGACTTTGCAATCTTTTATAGTATGAAGACGGGTCTGGGACCAGTCCAGACCAGACCGGGCCACCTGAGTTAGTCAGGTCCAGTCATTGACATCAACCTGGACTGAGAAGTCTGGTCTTGTCTCCAAGACTTGACCGGTCGGAATATTCGGAACCCTGCGAGCTGCCATGAATGGTTACAGGCCGCAGCTATGAAATATTGTGAAGATGCTGCAACATATCACATTTTCACAACGTGCATTGACGCTCATTGACGCTCTCGATGAATGTACGCCTGTGCAGTGACCCCGGCTTCTGGATTCACTGAAAAAAATACTTGGGGAATTCTCGGGCGGGGGGAAAAAAAAAATTCGGGACTGGCATGGCTCCTATTCCGGCCGAGATTCAAGCACGCCTTGTTGGACTAGTGGCTAGCGTATCCGTCTGTCCCGCCAGCGACGATTCTCCAGACCCCCAGTTCCGTTGGAGACAAAGCGAGGACGGAACACCAGATTTTACCGACAACAGGGGATTCAAGTTGGAGAAAATGTAGGAAAGGATTTGAGGGCGCGCCTCTGGGTGTGAGTACAATTGGTTGCGCTATCTACTGTTATCGGTAGAGTGAAAGGGCACAGAGTAATGAACCGTAGACTGTGACAAACATAATGGATGGTTAGAACAAATTGTAGATATTAATGCCCCTCTATCTGAAATGTTAATTTGTATCCAAGGAAAGCGCATGAGATTTACCCAATGGAGTGGGCTTTAGATCAGGGGAAAGCCGGGGCGGGGTGTTGAAATTTTAGAACAGAGTAACTTTCATCCGGAACGACGATGGCAATATATGTAGAAGGGGAGCTTCCGCCATACAAAGTAACAAAGCTTGATATACCTAAAGTTGAAGGCCATAATGTCGCCTATGGTTTACAGGGGGAAATCATTTAGAAGTGTTGGCCACCAAGATTGTATTCGTTCATCAATCAACCGCACAAGTACAAGCGTAGCCGGTGGATAAAATAGCGAGGTTGGCCTCATAAGAGAAATTTGGTGAATCAGGTATTTTCGGTGTGAATACTCACTTGACTATTTTATCAATGGGGCGAACCCGTCCAATAGCTGTGGTGATTCTGCCTGGGGTCCTGCCGAGTTTTCACTCGTCTCTGGTAGGACGATACCGACGAGTACTTGAGTACTTGCGAGTTAGGGACCTTATAGACTGTCCATTGAGTTGTTTGGTGGAGAATTTTAGGTTTCTCATTGTGAAAGGGCTTGTGGATCTGGGGAACACCTGTGCAAAAAAATGGTCTATATTCTCAGGAAGCTCATGACCGTTGGCCCCAGAGCAAAAAAACAATATGCATGCAGCCGGCTTGGCTGCCTTGACCCACTTAAAAAATTAGTTCAACCATCCTAAGTGGGGTCTGGAAGGTTTCGGCCGTTGTGCAATAGTTTCGAGAAATGTTGGGTTGGCTTGACGCTAGTTCCATCGTGGAACATATAGGGGGTGCCGAGTTTACAAGAGTAGCCTGCACATCCCGGCAGAGTTTTGTAATGCATAAGTGTGGGACGTGCATTAGATTTGCTCGGATTTGAGGGCAAGCCTGTGCTTGAGTACCGTAATTTCACTCGAGTATTCTATCCCTTAAACCGCTAATAGGACCTTGCTGACCAGATCAAAATCTGGGATTCTAACCAATTTATGTAATACTACAGCAACTTTACTTTAAGTCATTCCTGTCACGGCCGCGATGAGGAGTATGCCTTTTACTGTGTCCTGAGCACTGCCGCTATTCCAAGCAGTAGGGTCCACCCTCTCTTGATTCCTATCCTGGGCCCGCGGCATATTGCCACCTTTGTCCGTTTTTAAGACAATGGTTAATAAGCAATTTTTTGTTAATGACTGAAGGATTGCAGATGTGTAGACTTCAGAACACGGCTAATTTTGGCCACATGCCAACACTTACGCTCATATCACGGAGATAAACCGAGGTTAGGATTGTTTTACTATCCTTTAGTCATCCATGTCGCGAATAGTGACAAGGGTGGCACGAAATTTTCAATCTCTCGCCGGCGCAAGAGAGACAAGAGTAATACCTGGAGGCTAGTATTCGAGACTTTAATCTGGCCTAGAATGTCACAGCGGTTCAAGCGAGAGCGCCTTCTTTCCCCATAGGCAGTCTGGTGCTGCACCCAAGCAGTGTTCCCAAGCGTCCAGTCCGTCCGTCTTTTGCCTAGGACGGGACGGACGCCAGTTGTGAGGCCTTTGGACGGGACGGACGCCAAATTGTAGTCCGTCCTAACCCATGCCCGGGACGGACGGCCGGGCCCTATAGGTGTCTCATGTGGCGCAATTTTCCGGGTAACTCCGGATGACGGCCGGGCCCTACAGGTAATTGGCGAGGACTGAATAAGACGGGTGAGGACTGCGGATGACGGGTGAGGACTGCAGATGACGGGTGAGGACCGCAGGTAATGGACGGGCCCTATAGGTAATTCGCGAGGACTGCAGAAGACGGGTGAGGACTGCGGATGACGGGTGAGGACTGCATGTACCGTTCGGGAGTTACCGATCCGTAGAGGACTGTAGGGACCTACAGTCACCCTCTTAGACGGTAGTCTTTCCCAAAGGACGGACGCCCTTGCCCTACAGCTTGAGACAGACGCCCGGGACGGACGGGACTGGAGTCCTATAGGTGCCTACAAGGCGGACGGGACGCTTAGGAACACTGCCCTTATCAGGCTCGTTAGGGTTTACCTCTTTCCGCCCGAGTAGGAGTTTCACCACTTCCTTCTGTCTGGACTCTGAGGCATACGAGAGCGGTGTTCTGCCCAAATTATCTTGCTTATCAGTGTTGACCTCTTTTCGCCCGAGTAGCATTTTCACCACACCCAGATGGTTCTGAAATGCCCACCCAGAGTGACTCCCAGCAGCATACGAGAGCGGGGTTCTGCCCCAATTATCAGGTCGGTCAGGGTTGACCCCCCTCTCGAGCAGCATCTCCACCACTTCCAGATAATACTCAAGTCCAAACCAATCTCCCGCGGCAGCATAGGAGAGCGGCGTTCGACCGCCCTTATCAGTATGGTTGGGGTTGACCCCTTGCCGCCCGAGCAGCATTTTCACCGCCTCTCCATGTCCTTCCATAACGGCATACATGAGAGGTGTTCGGCCGCCCTCGTCAGGATGGTCGGGGTTGACCTCTCCCCGCCCGAGTAGCATTTTCACCACCTCCCCATGTCCCTCCTTAGTGGCATAGATGAGAGGTGTTCGGCCGCCCTCATCTGGCTGGTCGGGGTTGACCTCTGCCCGCCCGAGTAGCATTTTCACTACCCCCTCTTGTCCATTCCAAGCAGCCCATGTAAGCGGTGTACGCCCACAATAATCTCCTCCATTGAGATCATAACATTTCATTTCTATCAAAGCTGCTACAAGCTGAGCACTTCCGAAGTACGATGCGCAGTGTAGTGCATTAAAAACATCACTTATATCAAAATAATCCGACTCTTCTCCCTCTTCTCCTTCTTGGTGTCGAATCAATGCTGACCATAAGTGCTCATTATTTTCCTTAAATAGCTCCAGAGCAAGTGATATTACGCGGCCAGAGAGTTCCCCTTTCGCATGGACTCCCCAGCGTTCGGAACAATAATATATAAAGCTCCCACCCCGGACGCGGTCAATGGGATAGGCTGAAATGGCCTTGGCCTGTCGGGAATTCAGATAGGTCAAGCATATCTCTGCCATCGCCGAGTGAGGTTTACCGAAAATGTTGGGGTGGGCGGAGAGATACTCTTTGAGAGTAAAATGGATCAGTCGTACAGTTGATTCCCCCTTATCCGCAGTAATCAGCCCCTGACAGCAGTTCACTAATGTCGAAATTGAAGGGATGTTGCTCTCGTTGAAATCCGTGGAGCCTAACTCGACGGCTTGGGCCCAGCAGAGGTCTTGTATCTCCCAGTCCTCTTCCGCATAACTAATCCACATCAAAGCCCCCATCCCGAGCCTCGGTTTATCCCCATCCTGCGCCTTTATCCGTTCAATCATCACACCGTAGACGTCCTCCAACCCTAGCCCATCAGTTATTTTGTTTAGTCTTTCTCGTCTCCGATAGAGCGTCGATTCTTGCATGATTGCTTCGATATTTAAGGAAGCGAGCAGAAACCTAAATATATCTATTAGCCGATAATATGGGATGGGATTCCCTGGATCTTGGACGCTACTCACATTTCCGATACACTTCCAGGAATCTTCTCCAGGATGTCGGCCTCTAGAGCCGAATCCATGGCATCCGGTATTTCGTCCTCGCTTATTCTGACTCGAAGAAATCGGGCGATATCGTCTCTGGTAGGACAGGCAGATATACTAGTCACTCGTCCAAGGAGGCGTGTTTCAATCTCTTGGCGAACATAGGGCCTTCCGGTCACGAATACTCGGGTTCCCGGGGACCTGTCAAGGATTTCGTTCAAGGAATCCAACAGCCGGTATCGCTGCAAAGCCGTACTTTCGTCGAGGGCATCAATGACCATAAATGTGGGTTGCGAGGATGTGATGAGTTGCAGCATCTTGACAATATCATCGAGCTGCGGTTTGCGTCCACAAAGGGCCTCTCTCTGCTCCCCCAAGGCCCGCCATATTTCCTCCGGAATCCCTCCCGTTCCGCTGATCATCTGCTTGAGCATGGAACCCAGCATACTGGTGGCAGTCTGCGCCTTTCGTGCCGCAAAGTCGAAATAAAAGCACGTAACGGGGGTGTGTTGTCCTCTAGTCCAGTAGCACAGCCTATCCACCACCAGCGAACTGTCATTGCGGCTTGTTAGCACGGGTTCACTTCTCTTAGGAAAACAATCTTTGTTACCTAATAAAGGACTTGCCGGCACCGGGATTTCCATAGCAAAACAGGACGGAGTTACCACCTTCACCTTCCCCACCTAATCTGCACCATCTCTTGAATTCCTCAGTCCGTATAAGCCATTCCCCGACATCCTTAACACGACGCTCTTGAATGTCGGAATGTCGTAAACCAGGATCAAGGGGTGATAGCCATTCCAGTAGTTTAGGCCGATCATCGGTAACATTCGTAGTTGTAGTATTATAAGAGTCCTTAATATTTTGGCAGTTGGTGTTATTATTGCCGATATTTTGTGACATCTTCGACTCTGCTGCTTGCCTTGTTGAAATAGAGGAGCTGCTAAGCGGGTTGGTTGATGTTCCTGGGCGGAGGAGGAAAAGCGGGGTGTTGGGAAGGAAAAGCGGGGGTCTGTTAAAATAGCGTCGCAGAACCAGCTACTCGAGCCCTGTCAGGTGCCAAGAACACTCCAATGCCTGTGAAACCAAAATACATCGAACTGGTAACTATGATTGGGCGGGCGTTATGAGTTAGAGTTTTTATTTTAAATCCCAACCTACGACACAAGAATCGCACACACCACCCTACTAGCCTTACGGCCCACCGGCCAAAGTTCTTGAGTACCGCCCTTAGGATAACCCCGCCTGTTAGGGAGGTCCCCCACCGCGATGTAAACCATATTTCCACAGCAACAGAGTGACAAAAGTGGCTGGTGATAGTCTTTTTTTAAATTCAAGCTAACTTTTGCATCATGTGTCTACTTAGGTATGATAGGTCCAAAAATGATACGAGTGTGTTTATGTTAAACAGATGTACTCTTATTCACAACGATGTATTAGGATTTATGAGGTTTGTAGTGAAATCACATGACTTCCTCTCGAAATTTTTACGACCTTCCCGCGCGCCCCGCAGAGCCTCTCCACCGGTAAAATAAATGCGCATCTTTTTTCTTACATACGACCTTTCTGGAGAAAACCTTTAAAATACCATGGAAAACAGGGGGTATTATACCTTTACTTTACAATACCATTCTCGGCAAAAACATACCATCACAAGGTTTCACATTGTGATGAAGAGCGAATAATATTGGCCCATTCATTCAGTTTCCCCCGTACTTTCCCTTTATTCCTCAAACAATTCTAAAATATTGAACGAAAGCGCATAAAAAAATGTAGAATTACTTGAGGCCTGCGGGTGTTTTTCTGGGGTTTCTCTAGAATTTTTTAACACAAACTGAGTGATAGTGAGAGGTTGTTTATGGTGGCGTGGAAGGCATCATATACAGTTCTCTGCGCGTGTTTCACTTTTTTGATGGCAGATTTCTCGGTCGATGGTGCTATATCCGGAAGGGTTTCTCGCGAGGAGCACTGTATTGAAAAAGTTTGCCCGACCTTTCTGCTGTGCGCATCCAAGTGCATAACCTCCCTCCCCAATCCTACTCATGCGGCTGAGTGCAACACAAATCACATGATCAGCATTCAGGTTTACCAACGCTTCTCATGGATAAATAGTGTTTCTCTCTTTTTTTTCCCTTTGGCTCAGAAAGGCCAGGAGATAGGAGGAGGGTCAAGACCTTTTAACATTCTACTGAGTCCCATTGTCGAATAATTTTTGGAATCCATGACCACGTGATTTACTCAGCACGCCGCCGCATAACGTATTGTACCTAGTTATGGGTCAACCCCTAGTAATGGGTCAGTATTTTGACTTTTAGAAAAGTATGAAAATTTACCACCACCAACACACCATTGCATTGTAGAATCTGATAGTTAGAGGTTT
>Ga0307509_10002521_pt1 | contig 29528 bp, 25 predicted proteins | sample 10_EM_MG_FD_202245 | JGI IMG/M metagenome (GOLD analysis project Ga0307509, IMG submission 202245) | Populus trichocarpa ectomycorrhiza microbial communities from riparian zone in the Pacific Northwest, United States - 10_EM | ecosystem: Host-associated > Plants > Roots > Unclassified | place...
GACAGGGCCGACTCCCCGCCGGCACCTACGATCCCGAGCGGGTGATCGCCCGCTACAACGAGCCGCTCGACCTTCCGCCGGGTGCGGTCTCCCTCGCGTTCGACGCGGGCGAGCTCCCCAAGTCCCGCTGTTTCGCGGTCCAGGAGGCCGAGCGGCTGGGCCTGGCGGGCCCGAGGTTGCAGGATCTGGCGCTGGCCGTCGCGGAGTTGACCACCAACAGCGTGGTGCACGGGGGCGGTTCGGGGACACTGCGGATCTGGGCCGAGGGCGAGCGGATCGTCTGCGAGGTCGAGGACCGCGGCCGGCTGACCGACCCCCTGGCCGGCCGCCGCCCGCCGCCGCGCGACCTGCCCGGCGGGCGCGGACTCCTCCTGGTCCACTCCGTCGCCGACCTCGTACGCGTGCACACGGCTCCGGACGGCACGACGATCCGGTTCTATCTCGCCCGTTGACGGTTCAGGGCCGGGCCGCCGGAGGGGACCAGGCCGCTTCGGCCGCCTGTGCGGTGGGGTGGGTGGAGAAGACCTGGTCCAGGCCGACCATGTGGAAGATCCGGCCGAGGTGCGCGGGGACCGCGGCCAGCGCGATGTCCGCCCGCGCGGCGAGGGCGTGGTTGCGCGCCGCGAGCAGGGCGGTGATGCCACTGGAGTCGCAGAAGGTGACACCGGTCAGGTCGACGACGAGCTGCTGGCCGGCCTGGAGCGCGAGTGCGGGCAGGAGTTCGCGCACCTGGGCGCAGCTGTCGTAGTCGAGCTCGCCGGTCAGTTCGACGACGGGGCCCGCGGGGGTTGTCCGGGTCTGCACGGCGAGTAGGTTCACTGCTGCTCTTCGTTGGTCGGTCGGGGCACGTTGATGGCGAGGACGGCGGTGTCGTCGTCGATGCCGGTGCCGAAGGTGTCGAGCAGGTCACGGATCGCTGCGACGGCGTCGGAGGCGGTGGTGGGTGCCAGGGCCCGGGCGAAGTGGAGAAGGGCCTCGTCCCCGTAGCGGTCGCCGTCGCCGGTGCGGGCCTGGCGGGCCTCGGTGAGACCGTCCGTGTACAGCAGCAGGGTGTCGCCCGCCGCCAGATGGACGGTGGCGGTGGCGATGTGGGCATCGGGCAGTACGCCGATGAGCTGTCCGCCGGGGGTGTCCACCTGGTCGACGCTGCCGTCGGCGTGCAGCAGCAGGGCCGGGGGGTGGCCCCCGCTGGCCAGGGTGATGCGGAAGCCGCCGTGCTCGCCCTCGGGGGTGAGCAGTCCGAAGACGACGGTGCAGAACCTCGGGTCGTGGCCGTTGTACTCGTGGTTGAGGACGGTGTTGAGATTGCTCAGGACGGCGGCCGGGTCGGGGTCGTAGACGGCGGCGGCGCGCAGCGTGTAGCGGGCCAGCGAGGTGACGGCAGCGGCGGCGGCTCCCTTGCCGCACACGTCCCCCAGGAAGAGTCCCCAGGTTCCGGCGGAGAGCGGGAAGAGGTCGTAGAAGTCGCCGCCGACCATGTCGGTGGAGGCGACGTGGTAGTACGCGGCGACGTCGAGTCCGGGCACGTTCACCAGAGTCGGCGGCAGCAGGGTCTGCTGCAGGGTGGCGTTGAGGCGCATGAGTTCTTCGCGTTCACGCTCGGCCTGGCGGCGGGCGCGCAGCAGTTCCGTCTCGTAGGCGCGACGGTCGCGGGCGTCGAAGACGGTGGTGCGGATCAGCAGCGGCCGGCCGTCGTCGCCGGTCTTGACCGTGGACGTGACCAGCACGGGCAGCCGGCCGCCGTCGGTCGTCCTCAGCTCCAGGGCGATCCCGCTGACCTCACCCTGGATGCGCAGCAGCGGGGCGAAGTGGGTCTCGTGGTAGAGCCGGCCGCCCACGGTCAGCAGGTCGGAGAAGGTCCTGCGGCCCACCAGGTCGCCGCGCTCGTGGCCGAGCCAGTCGAGCAGCGTCGTGTTGATCTTCGCGATGGTGCCGTCCATGAGGGTGGAGAGGTAGCCGCAGGGCGCGTGTTCATAGAGGTCCTCGGCGCTGTCCTCCAGGAGTGCGGAGAACGCCGCGTGCTCGGTACCGGCCTGCTTCCCGGGTGCTCTGTGATCGCCGCTCCCGGTCTCGCCGCTGATGTTCATCGGCGGGTGGCCCCGACGAAGTCGGTGATCGCGGCTGCCGTCTCCTCCGGCGCGGCGAGCTGGGGGCAGTGGCCGGTCGCGTTGAGGGTGACCAGGCGGCTGCCCCGGATCCGGGACCGTACGAACTCGCCGACCTCCGGGGGCGCGATCGCGTCCCGGGAGCACTGGGCGACCAGCGTGGGCACGGTGACGTCGGCGAGGTCCTCCCGGTTGTCCGAGAGGAACGTGACGCGGGCGAAGGAGCGGGCGATGTCCGGATCGGTGCGGCAGAAGCTGTTGGTCAGCTCCTCCCCCAGTTCCGGGCGCTCCGGATTGCCCATGATCACCGGCGCCATGGCGCCCGACCAGCCCAGGTAGTTCGCGTCCAGGGAGCCCAGGAGCTCGTCGATGTCCTCGGCGCTGAACCCGCCGCGGTAGCCGTTGGCCGGATCGTCGACGAAGCACGGCGAGGGGGCGAGCAGCACGAGGCCGGTGAACGCCTTCGGCTCCCGCGCGGCGGCCAGGACACCCATCATCGCGCTCACCGAGTGTCCGACGAAGGTCACCGGGCCCAGGTCCAGTTCACGGCAGATCTCCAGCACGTCCTCGGTGTAGCCGTCCAGTGTGGAGTAGCGCTCCGGGCTCCATGCCGACAGATCGGAACGTCCGGCTCCCACATGGTCGAAGAGCACCACCGTGAAGTCGCGTTCCAGGAGCGGCACCACCAGCCGCCACAGGTGCTGGTCGCACCCGAATCCGTGCGCCAGCACCACCACCGGCCCGCCGGACCGGCCGGTCACCGTCACCCGGTTTCTGCTGCGCACATCCATGGGGCCCATCCTCACAGACCGCTCGGTGATGTGCGGGTGGGAATCACGTGTGCAGGAGGCCGATGCGCAGCTTCTTCAGGGTGCGGTTCAGCAGGCGGGAGATGTGCATCTGCGAGAGGTTCAGTTCGCGGCCGATCTCGGCCTGGGTCAGCTCCTGGCCGAAACGCATCTCGATGATGGTCCGCTCCCGCTCGTCGAGCCGTTGCAGCAGCGGGGCGAGCGTGTGGAGGTCCTCGAACAGTTCCAGGGCCGGGTCGGCGTCGCCCAGGGTGTCGGTGTACTTCGGCGCGCCGTCGGTCTCGTCGTCACCGCCCGGGGTGTCGATGGAGCCGGCGACATAGCCGTTGGCGGCGATGAGCCCCTCGACGACCTCGTCCTCGGTCAGCTCCAGGTGGGTGGCGAGTTCCTTGACCGTGGGGGTGCGGCCCAGTTCGGTGGCGAGGGTCTCCTTGCTCTTGGCGAGGTCGACACGGAGTTCCTGGAGGCGGCGCGGGACGTGCACGGCCCAGGTGGTGTCGCGGAAGAAGCGCTTGATCTCGCCGACGATGTAGGGGATCGCGAAGGAGGTGAACTCGACCTCGCGGGTCAGGTCGAAGCGGTCGATGGCCTTGATGAGGCCGATCGTGCCGACCTGGATGACGTCCTCCATGTCGCCGCTGCCACGGTTGCGGAAGCGGCGGGCGGCGAAGGCCACCAGGGACAGGTTCATCTCGATCAGCGTGTTCCGCGCGTACTGGTACTCCTGGGTGCCCTCCTCCAACTCCCGCAGCCGGTCCAGGAAGAGCCGCGACATCACGCGTGCGTCCTTGGGGGCGACCTTGGACCCGTCCTCGATCCACGGCAGTTCGTCCGCCGTCTGCCGTGTTCCCGCGCGGGCAGGGGCAGTTGCGCCGAGGGTGTTCACGGAGGAAACCACGATGCCGCCTTGAGTGGGAGGACAGGACGAACCCCACGTGCCCGCTCCGGGCGACTTCATGTCCGCGCGGACGGATATTTGTTCCCCAGTACTGCCCATCCGATTCGGCCGAGCACCCGTCACAGGCGGCGCCAGCGTGCCGACGCGAAGGAGAAACCGCCGAAGAGGACGAGCCCGACGGCCACGGCGACCAGCAGCCACGGGCCCGCCGGAGTGTGCGCGAAGGTGCGGAGGGTGGCGTCCATGCCCTTGGCCTGGTGCGGGTCGAAACGGATCGCCGCCACCAGCACGAAGACGCCCACGCCGGCGAACACGGCACCGCGCGCCGCACCGCCGCCCACACCGAGGCCGGTGACGACCTGCCGTACCCGGCGGCTCATCCTCCCGGTCTCCAGCCTCCGCAGGAAACGCCGCATCAGCGCGCGCACCGCCAGGGTCGCGCCGACTCCGATCAGGACGCAGCCGGCGAGACCCACCAGCACCTGGCCGCCAGGAAGTCTCAGCGCCGAGGCGGTCCAGTCCCGGGACTTCGCGTCACTGCCGGACGACCCACCGGTCCCGGCCGCGAAGGACGCCGTACCCCAGCAGACGAAGCCGTAGAACACGGCCCGGCCCCCGTCCAGCATCCGCGAACCGACCTTGTTCTTCGGCCCCTTGGCCGGCAGCGCGCGGGAGCCCCGCCAGATCGCCATGCAGCCGAAGCCGACGACCAGCAGCCACAGCATCGCCTTCCCGAAGGGCTGCGCCGCGACCTGCTGCAAGGCGCCCTGCCGGTCCGCCTCCCGGCCCCCGTCGCCGAACGCGATCCGCAGGGCGAGGACGCCGACGAGAACGTAGACGACGCCTCGTGCCACGAATCCGGCGCGCCCGGTGACGGCCAGCGCCCGCTTCCCTTCGGCCTCGCCCGGCGCGCGGCTCCGGCGGCCGGTGGAACTGCCGTTCCGTAGGCCCCACTTGTGTGTATGAGACGACGTCATGATGCCTTTCCTGGGAACACTGGACGGGCCGTTGTGCGGGCGCACGGTATGTGGCCCGCCCTCCCGCGTGCCCCCGTCGGGCGCTTCGATGTCCGTCGGAGGGGGTGGTGTGGGGTGCGGTGCGGGGGTGTGGTCAGGCTGTCCGCCTGGTGACCCGACCGTGCCATCGGATGCCTGAGCGACCCTGACCGCCGTGCGGCGCGCTCCCGTCCCGCCATCGTCTACAGTGCCGTAGACGGTCTACAGAATTGTAGCCATCCAGGGGAGCATCATGCGCCGGACCATCCTGGTCGTCGAGGACGATCACGCGCTGCGGGACGTGCTGATGCGCGGGCTGCGGGACGAGGACTTCGACACCGTCCCCGCGTCGGACGGCGCGACCGCCCTGCGGCTGGCCACCGACGACATCTGTGCCGCCGTGCTCGACATCGGGCTGCCCGACGCCGACGGGCGGGACGTGTGCCAGGCGATGCGCGCGAACGGGTTCCGTTCCCCCGTCGTCTTCCTCAGCGCGCACCACCGGCTGCCCGACCGGCTGTCGGGGTTCTCGGCCGGAGGTGACGACTATCTGTCCAAGCCCTTCCATCTCGCCGAACTCGCCGCTCGGCTGCGGGCGGCCCTCAAACGGGCCGCGCCACCGGCCGCCGCCACGGCGGGCGACCTGGTGCTGGACGCCGTCCGGCACACGGTCGACGTCCGGGGCGCGCGGGTGGATCTGACGCCGACCGAGTTCCGGCTGCTGGCCGCGCTCATGGCGGCCCACGGCGGGATCGTCAGCCGTCGCGAACTGGTCCGGGCGGGCTGGCCCGAGGGGGCCCGGGTGCACGACAACACCCTCGACCAGTACCTGACCCGGCTGCGCCGCAAGCTGCGCGAGGCGGGCAGCGAGCGAACGATCGGCACCGCTCGCGGGATCGGACATCACCTGGCATGAGCGGTGTCCTTCGCCGGTGGCGCGCGACCGCCCTCCTGCGCCGTGCGGCACCCCGCACGCTGCGCGGCCGGCTCTCGCTCGTTGCCCTCGTCACGGCCGCGCTGCTGATGCTGGTCCTGACCGTCGCCTTCAACGCCGTGGCCGGCCACCGCCTCCAGCACCAGGCCGACGACGAGCTGCGCACCCGCGCCGCCGCCGTGGCCACGACGATCGACACCAGCGGCCCGACGTTACGGGTCCTGGAGATCTCCCACGACGACCTCCTCGACGCCGGCGTGTGGATCTACTCCGGGCGGCGGCGGCTGCTGGAGGCACCGCCGGCCTCGGGCTCCCTGACCCGGGTCGCCGACGCGCTCGCAGGGCGCGGTGGGCAGCGGTGCGTCACCGCAGACGTGCACGGCCCGCTCCGCCTGTGCTCTCACCCGATCCCCGGCGGCGCCACCGTCGTCACCGCGCTGGACCTCTCCCCGTACCGGAGTTCGGCCGACACCCTGCTCCTGGGGTCACTCGCCCTGGACGCCGTCATGCTCGCCTGCACCTACGTCCTGACCCGGCTGGCGGTCGGCCGCGCCCTGCGTCCCGTGCGCACGATGACCGACCAGGCCGGCCAGTGGAGCGCCGTGGCCTCCGGGGAGCGCTTCGGCAGCATGCGGCATCCGGCCGAACTCGCCCGTCTCGGCGCGTCGTTGGACGCCATCCTCGACCGCATCCGCACCCTGCTGCGCCACGAGCGGCAGCTCACCGGGGAGCTCTCGCACGAGCTGCGTACGCCCCTGAGCCGGATCATCGCCGAGCTCGACTGGTGGCGGGCCCGCCCCCGCACGGCCGACCAGACCGACGCCAGTCACCAGGTCATCGCGGAGGCCGCCGAGTCCATGCGGACCATCTGCGACACGCTCCTGGCCGACGCCCGCGACGGCACACTCACCGCCCCGGGCACCGCGGAGACCCTCCCCACGCTACGGCGGCTGGCCGACGTCCCTTACCCGGAGGGCTACTTGACGGTCACCGTCGACGGCCCGTCCCTGGTCGCCGGAGTGCCGCCCGCCCTCCTCGAACGCATCGTCAGCCCACTCCTCGCCAACGCCTGCCGCTACGCCCGCTCCACCGTCGCCGTCCGCGTGCACCGCACACCCGACGGTGTGGGCGTCGACGTCACCGACGACGGCCCCGGCGTACCGCCCGCGTTCGCCGGGCTGCTCTTCGAGCCCGGCCGACGGGCGGATCCGGACGACGGTCACGGCGGGGCGGGCCTCGGTCTGCCACTTGCCCGACGTCTCGCCCGGTCCGCCGGGGGCGAGGTGGCGTACGACGCCGGGCACACGCCCGGGGCACGGTTCATGGTCACGCTGCCCGCAGGATGACCGCGTACCTGTCCCTCACCTCATGCCGCCCTGCCCGACATCCTTGCGGGAGAACGCCAGGTACCCCACGAAGCCGAGGATGGCCACCGTCCAGGAGAGCGTGACCGGGCCGAGACCCATGGCGAGGCCGCCCCGGCCGTGGCCGACGGCCATCCAGTCGGCGACGGACGCCCCGAGCGGGCGGGTGATGACGTACGCCGTCCAGAACGCGGCCACCGCGTTCAGGCCGCCCCACCGGTGGGCGATCGCCGGAACGGCGATCGCGACGGCGTACAGGACGGCGGAGCCCAGATAGCCGAGGCCGATCGTGGCGGTGAGGTCCCCGGCGGCGGTGCCCAGGGCGAAGGTGGCCAACACCGTGGCCCAGTAGAAGAGTTCGCGGCGCCGGGTGTGGATGCTGTGGATGGACAGGGTGCCCTCGGAGCGGTACCAGAGGGCGAAGACCGCGGCCAGCGCGACCATGAAGAACGGCGTCGAGACCGCGTACGGCACACCGAGGCCGACGTGCAGGACGTCGGCGGCCATCGTGCCGAAGACGCTGACCATGACGACCGCGGTCCAGTAGATCCAGGCCACGTACCGCCGGACGGCGAACTGCACCGCCAGGGCCCCCACCAGGGCGAGGCCGCCGAGGCCGACTGCGGGGATCGGGCCGAACGCGTGGGCCAGGAAGTCGGAGGCCGTCTCGCCCATGCCGGTCGTCAGCACCTTGATGATCCAGAAGTAGACGGTCACCTCCGGCACCTTGCTCGCCGTGTGTCGTACGTGGCCCGGGGGCCGGTGGTGCGTGAGGTGATCTGTCGTCATGGCAGGCACGATGACACGGTGTCCGGCGGTTGCCCCAGCCCTCTTTGCCAGAGCTTTGGTGCTTCTGGTGCGTGAGTTGGCCGACGCCCGTCCGAGCCTGAACACAACCTGAACGCGGCGGCCGAAGGCCTGGTCAGCGGCGTGTAGCCGGTGATAGAAGCATCGCTCCCGCGCCTCAACTGAGGCCATCCGCAAGGTCAGTTCGCGGGCGCCGACGATCAGCGTTTCTTGCGTCGCCCGAAGCGTGCCTGGTAGGACTGTGGCGCGCCGTACGTCACATGTTCGATTCTGCGGGGGTTCATGTGGTCGCCACGGCCGTCAGGTCTTCGCCGCGGCGAGGCCCGGGGGCTCCGCGTCCGGCCCGGCGACGACTTCCCGTGGTCGCCAGGCGGGCCGCACAGCACGGGCTGGTGCTGGCCGCCGTCGCGGTGACCGTGCTGCTGTGCGCTACGGCACTCGCCACGCTCGCCTCCCTGGCGGGCAGTTCGGTGCAGGCCGGTGCCGTACGGCGACTGGCCGCCGACCTCGACGCGCAGGTGAACGTCAACGCGTCCTTCCGGGCCGGGGGAATGGCCGCCGCCGACCGGGATGTGCGGGCCGCCGCCGACCGGGTGTTCGCCGGGGTGCCGCAGCGGACCTATGTGGGCCTGCTGGGCACCTCACCGGTCTCGGTGACGGGCGTCGACGGGGTTTCGGGCCCACCACGCACCCCCGGAGGCACCGGGCTCCATCCGGTCGCGGTGCAGGACGGGGGCGGGTTCGGGCGGTTGGTCTCCGGGCGGTGGCCCGCCGGTACAGCCGACGCCCCGGCCGGCGCGTTCACCTCGCTGCCCGAGGTCAGGGTCTCCACCGGGTCCACCGCCCCGGTCGACACGGCGGTGCCGGACGCGCTGGCGAAACGCCTGGGCATCGGACCCGGCTCCAGTCTCCGTGTGCAGGACGCCTTCAACCGTGCCATGACCCTGCGGATCACCGGCGTCTTCCGGGCGACCGGTGCCGTCGGGTTCTGGCCCGCGATGGCCGGCGACCTCGCCGAGGGAGAGTCGGCCGACCAGGACCTGCTGGTGGTGTCGCCGTCGGCGCTCAACGGCAGCGCCGTCCTGAACGGGCATCTGACGGCCCACTGGAGTGTGCAGCCCGACCTCTCCCGGCTCGACGCGGACGGCCTCGCCGGACTGCGCGACCGGCTGCGTGCCTTCTCCGGCAGCCAGAGCGGAGTGTCGGTGTTCCGGGGACATCAGCCGTCGCTGACCGATGTGACGGTGGCCTCCGGACTGCCGGGCGCGATCGACGACCTGACGGTGCCGACGGTGGCGGCCCGGTCCTCGCTGTACCTGCCGAGCGTGCTGCTGGCGGTCCTCGCCCTGGCCACCCTGGTGCTGGCCGCCCGCGAGCTGACCGTGCGCCGGCGCGAGGAGCTGGCGCTCCAGCAGGCCAGAGGCGCCGGCACTCCGAGGTTGCTGCGCGGCGCCGCGGCCGAGTGGGCGCTCACCGGTGTCCCGGCCGCCGTCGCCGCCCCCTTCCTGGCCGGGCTGCTGCACCCCGGCCGGCGGGGCACCGACGCCTGGGCGGCCGTAGGGCTGACCCTGCTGGTGCACGCGGCGGCGGTCCTGCTGCCCGTAATCCCGTCGGCGCGGTCGCGGCCGACCCGGGGCGCACGGGCCGCCGCCGCACAGCGGCTGGGCGCCGACCTGGCCCTGCTGGCCGTCGCGGCCCTGGGCTATCTGGAGTTACGGCGGCACCACTCGCTGATCGCCGGCATGGGCACCGGCAGCGCCTCCGCCGACCCGGTGCTGGTCCTGGTGCCGACCCTGGTGGCCGGTGCCGCCGCGCTCCTGCTGCTGCGGCTGCTGCCGCTGACCTCGCTGCTGCTGGACGCGTTCGGCCGGCGCGGCCGGGGTCTCGTACTCCCGCTGGCGGGCTGGCAGTTGGGCCGGCGGGCGGCGCGCAACGCGGGACCGGTGGTGCTGATGTGCCTGGCCATGTCGGTGAGCGCCTTCGCCACCACCGCGCTGGCCTGCCTTGGCGGTCTGGCGTCGGAGCAGGCCGCCTTCACTGTCGGCGCGGACGTGCGGATCGCCCCGTCGGCGGACGACGGTTACCCCTCCTCCGTCCTCGGCGCCGCCTATCGCGCGCTGCCGGCGGTGACCGGCGTGGCCCCGGTGACCCGGTCGACGGTGAACCTGCCCGGCGGCGCCACCGAGGATCTGGTCGGCACGGTCGGCGGACCCGCTCCCCGCACCCCGGCACCGGTCGTCCCCGGCGTAGCGCTCCCCGGGCGTCCGACCGCGCTGCTGCTGGACGAGCGGCTGCGCAGCGACGGCAACCGCGTCGCGCCGAGCCTGGAGTTGACCGTGCAGGACGCGTCCGGCCTCGTCAGCGTCGTCACAACCCGGCTGCCCACCGCCGACGGAACCAGACACACCGTCGCGATCCCCCTCGGCGTGGCGCTGAGCGGCGGCCACCCGAGGGCGTATCCGCTGACGGTGACCGCCGTCAACGTTCTGCCACAGCCGAACACCCGTCCCGCGCGCCTGGACCTGGAGCTGATCCGGGTCGGCGCGCGCGACACCACGGACAGGTGGGTCACCGGACTCCCCGGCGATCAGGTCTGGGCCGACGGCACGGCCCATGCCGCCGACTCCACCGAGGGCGCCTGCAAAGGGCAGTTGACCGACAGCTACGAACCCGGCACCTCCGGAGTGTGCTCGATCGCTCCGGGTGGTTCCGAGGTGCTGCGGACCACCATCAGCACCGGCATGCGGCCCTCCCGGGCGACCTCGGACGCCTTCGGCGGACTGTCCGACAGCGACTACGACACCCAGCCCGGCAGCCAGGTGCGGCTGGTGGCGGGTCCGGCGGGCGGTCCGGCGCCGCTTCCGGTGCGCGCCGACGCCACGGCGCTGCGCGAGGCGCGGCTGAGCGTGGGCGGCACGACCACCCTGGACCTGGGCGAGGGCCGGGTCACCGCCCGGATCGTGGGCAAGGTCGACTCGCTGCCCGGACTGGGCCGGGGACAGGGGCATCTGATCGCCGATCAGCGGCAACTCGCCACCGCGATGACCCAGGCCGGCGTGGACCAGGAGGATCCGGCGTTCTGGTGGCTCGGCAGCACCGACAGCGCGCGCACGGCCGCCGCCGTGGAGGCACAGCCGGCGCTGGGCCGGGCCACCACCACGGCGCAGACCGCCGCGTCCCTCCGGGCCGACCCGTTCCGCACCGGACTGCGCCGGACGCTGGAACTGGTCCGCCGTCTGGCCCCCGGTTTCGCGGTCATCGCCTTCACCGTGCACGCGGTGGTCTCCACCCGGCAGCGGCGCAAGGAGTTCGCCCTGCTGCGGGCGATCGGCGTCCGCGCCAAGAGCCTGTCCGCGCTGCTGGGCGCCGAGCAGTTGAGCCTGGCGCTGTTCGCGGTGGTCCCGGGGGCGCTGATGGGCATGGCCCTGGCAGCGGCGGTGCTCCCACTGGTCACCGTGGACGACAGCGGACAGACCCCCTATCCGCCGCTCCCGCAGATCATCCCCTGGGGCACCGTGGCACTGACCGCGCTGGCGACCGCCCTCGCCATCAGCGCGGTCGTACTGGCACTGGCCCGGCTGCTGTCCCGGGTGGACCTGGTGCGTGTGCTGCGAGCGGGGGAAGACCGTTGAGCCGTACCGCTGAACACGACCGCACAGTGGCAGTGACGCGCCGTTTGATCCGCAAGGAGACCCGGGGCGACCTGCCCCTGCTGGCCTGCCTCGCCGCGCTGGTCCTGGCACTGACGGCACTGTGCGCCTGGGCCCCCGCCTTCGCGGGCGGCCAGGAGGACCGGGCGCTACGGCAGCGGGTCGACGCGGCGCAGTCCCAGGCGCCCCTGATCAGCTTGAGCACCACTCCGGAGGTCTTCAACACCCAGCCGCCCGCCGTGGACATGGCCACCCTGCTCGGCGCGGGCCGCACCCTCACCAAGCAGCTCGGCGGCGAGGCCACCCGGCACGTGGCCTTCAACGGCGGCGGCAGCTACGACTACGACCAGGCGTCCCTGCTCTCCCCGCGACCGCCGGGACCGGCGAACACCAGCACCCAGCTGACGGTCAGCTATCTGCCGTCCGCGCGGGCCCACCTGCGCTACGTCAGCGGCCACGCGCCCGCCGACCGCACACCGCTGGCCACCGCGCCCCAGATCGGGTTGTCGCAGACCATCGCGCGGGCGTTGGGTGTCCGGGTCGGCAGCCGACTGACGCTTGAGTTCGCCAAGACGCCGGGGGTGCAGAACGCCCCGCCCCAGGCGCAGTTGCTGGTGAGCGGGGTCTATCGCACCACGGCCTCGACCGACGGTTTCTGGACCGGCCGGGAGACCCTGGACCAGCCGTCACGCCACCCTCAGGAACGTTCCGCGGGCACCGTGCTCGCCGTCCGCGGTCTCGTCGGCCTGGACGCCGCCGACCTGCTGGCCGGCGCCGGAGTGGGCGGCCCGCGCGTGACCTGGCAGTTGCGCGCCGACCTGTCCGGAGCGGCGCTCGACCGGGCCCGCGCCCTGACCGGGCCGCTGTCCCACTACAGCGCGGACCTGAGCGCCGCCCTGTGCCAGGGAGTTGACCCGATCACCAACGACATCGCCTGCCAGGTCGGCGGCCAGACCACCGGACCCCTGCTGCTGACCGACTTCCTGACGCCCATGCTCGCCGCGTTCACCGCACAGGACCAACAGGCCCGCTCGCTCGCGACGTTCGCCGTCGACGCACTGGCCGCGGTCACGCTGGCGACCACGGCGGTAGCGGTACGACTGCTGCTGCGCCGGCGGCAGGCGCACCTGCGGTTGCAGCGGGCGCGGGGCGCGTCCACCGCGCGGCTGGTGCTGCTGCGCTGCGCCGTGGCCTGGCCGGTGGTGCTGACCGCCGCCCTGCTCGGCTGGGCGGCCGGACAGGCCCTCGCACCCACCGGCACCTCCGGATCGCCGCAACCGGTGCCCGCCGCTCTGGCCACCACCGTGGTGGCGCTGACCGTGCCGCTGATGACCTGGCTCACGGTCCGCGAGCAGCGCAGACCCGGCCGGCTGCGGCGCTCGCGCCGAAAGACGGTCGTCGGCCGACGTCTGGTCCTGGAGCTGACGGTGCTGCTCGCGGCGGCGGCCGGGGTGGTCGCGCTGCGCTCGCAGGGCCCGGACGGGATCCTGGGCGCGGTGCCGGTGCTGGTGGCGCTGGCCGTCGTGCTGCTCCTGCTGCGGATCTATCCGCTCGTCCTGCGCCTGGTGCTACGGCAGGCCCGCCGCGGCCGGGGAACGGTGGGCTTCGTCGGCGCGGCCCGGGCCGCCCATGACGCCCCGGCGACCGGGCTGGCCCTGTTCGTCCTGGTGCTGACCCTGGGCACGGCCGTGTTCGGCGGCCTTGTGCACCGTACGATCGACGACGGACTGACCACCGGAGCGGCCTGGACCACCGGCGCCGACGCGAGCGCGACCGTGTCCGGGACCGCAGGCTCCGCCGGCACCACGGCGCCCGGGGCCACCACCACCGGCATACGGACCGCCGTCCAGCGGCTGCGCATCCTCGACCTGGCGGGGCAGGCCGACGGCGCGGCGATCCCGCACGTCGCCGTGGTCACCGTGGATCCCCGTCAACTGGCCGCCGTCGCCCCGAAGTCACCGCTGGCCGAAGCCCTGTTGTCCGGACTGGCGGGGTCCCGGGCCGACGCGAGCACCCCGCTGCCGTCCTACCTCTCCCCCGATCTCCGGACACGCGAGCACACCGGCGGCTTCGTCACCACCGTGGTGACCCCGGGCCGGCCTCCGGTGGACCTGGCCCTGAAGCCGGTCGGCACGCTCACCGCCGCGCAACTCGACGACCCCCTCCTCGGGCCGGTCACGGCACAGCTCCCCGCCGGGACGCCGCTGCTGATCACCACCGCCGACGCCGACCGTCTGCTGCCCCAACAACCGTCAGGAAGCACCGTGTTGCTCCTCAAGGGCGACACTCCCGCCGGCACCGAGCCCGCCGCGCTGCGTTCGGCGGCGGCCAGGGAGCTCGGGCCGTCGGCCCGCATCCGGGTCCGCTCCGAGACGCTGGACACCCTGCGCGCGGACGGTCTGACGCGAGGGCTCGGCACGATCTACACCGTCACCTCGATCCTCGCCGCGCTGACGGGCCTGCTCGCACTCGCCCTGGAACTCACCCTCACCTCCGACGAGCGCAGCCGCACCACCTCGTTCCTGCGCACACTCGGACTCGGTGGCAGGGAAGCCGGGGCACTGCACTTCCTGCAACTGCTGCCGCTGGCGGTGGCCTCGGCGGCGGGCGGCACCCTGCTCGGACTGCTCGAACCACGGCTGATGGCAGGGACGTTGGACCTGCGGCAGTTCACCGGCGGCCCCGCCCAGCCGGCGCTGCGGACCGACTACTCACTGACCCTGGCCCTCGTCGCCGGTGTGACGGCGCTGATCCTGACGGCGGCGGCCACCGAGACGGTCCTCGCCCGCCGACGCCGCTTGGGGGCGGTACTGCGCCTCACGTGAACGCCCGCTAAATCGCGTCCTCGGCCTCGGACTTCGCCCGCCGTGCGGCCTCGTCCGGCCATACGCCGATGTGGTCGCTCTCCAGGGCCAGCCGCACCCGCTTGCGCATGTGGAGGCGTTCGGTGAACTCTCCGGGCAGTTGGAGCCGGCCGCTGGCGTCCAGGACCGCGTACTCCTCGGCGGTGAGCACATCGACGCCGTCCTCACCGGTGGCGACCCGGCGCAGTACCTCGGTCGAGGTGCGGCCGTTGCGGATCAGTACGGTGCGCTGGACCTGTTCGGACACCAGCGCGTCGTGGGTGACCACGATCACGGTGACGCCCAGGTCCTCGTTGGCCCGGCGCAGCGCGGCGAAGACCTCGTCGCTGGTGGCGGTGTCGAGCTCGCCGGTGGGTTCGTCGGCGAACAGCACCCGGGGCTCGTTGGCGTTGGCGACGGCCACGGCGACCCGTTGCTGCTCACCGCCGGAGAGGGTGTCGGGGGTGCGGTCCCGGCAGTGGCCGACGGACAGCAGGTCGAGCAACTCCTCGGCACGGGCCCGCCGTTGGGAACGCCTGACCCCGGTGTACGTCATCGGGAGCATCACGTTCTCGGCCGCCGAGAGGTAGGGCAGCAGATTGCGGGAGGTCTGCTGCCAGACGAAACCCACAGTCGTACGGCGGTAGTTGAGCCGGTCTCGGCGCTTCATGGCCAGCAGGTCGTGTCCGGCGACCTCGGCGGCACCCGCGGTCGGCACGTCCTGGCCGGAGAGGATGCCCAGCAGGGTGGACTTGCCCGAGCCGGAGGCACCGATCACCGCGATCATCTCGCCCTCGGCCACGGCCAGGTCGAGCCCTTGGAGGGCCTGCACTTCGACGCCCTCCGTCTGGTAGATCCGCACCAGGTTCTCGCAGACGACCAGACCCTCCTCGCGTCGCGGGGCGGCAGCCGCGGTGGCCCGCCGCCGCAACTCGTCCAAGTCCGGTGCCCCGGTGGGCTGTTGATGAACTGCCACGCGGTCTCCCGGGAGATGAGGTCTGGCACTGAGGCGGTGGGACAGCGGCCAGGCTAGTGCGGAAGTCCACGCGAGGGGCGGGATCCGCCGGGCCGACGGCGGGTGCTACCGGCTGTCCTCGACGATGCGGCCGTCGCGGAGTTCGAGTACGCGGTCGGCCAGCGCGAGGAGTTGGGTGTCGTGGGTGGCGACGAGGGCGGTGACGGACTCGCTGCGGACGACGGCACGCAGCAGGTCCATCACGGTGAGGCCGGTGTCGGCGTCGAGTTGGCCGGTGGGTTCGTCGGCGATGATCAGGGCCGGGTTGTTGGCGAGCGCGCGGGCGATGGCGACGCGCTGCTGCTGGCCCCCGGACAGTTCGCCGGGACGCTGGTCGGCATGGTCGGAGAGCCCGACGAGAGAGAGCAGGAGGGCGACACGGGCCTCGCGCTCGCGGGCCGGGACCTTCCGCAGCCGCAGCGGGACGCCGACGTTCTCGGCCGCGGTGAGAATCGGGACGAGCCCGAAGGACTGGAAGACGAAGCCGATACGGTCCCGGCGCAGCGCCAGCAGGTCGTCCTCGCCGAGGCCGGCCAGGTCGGTGCCGTCCAGCGTGATCCGGCCGCCGTCGGGAGTGTCGAGACCGCCGACCAGGTTGAGCACGGTGGTCTTGCCGGAGCCGGATCGGCCTCTGAGGGCGACGAGTTCACCGCGCGGCACACTGAAGGAGACACCGCGCAGGGCATGCACGGCGGTGCCACCGCTGCCGTACGTCCGGCGCAGGTCCTCGACCACGACCATGTCGCCCATGTTTCCCCCCACCCTGTCGACATCCGCACCGTAGGGTACGCCGGACCCGACAGGCGATGACGCGCGGAAGGGGACCCGCGGACAATGCCGCCGGTCCCCTTTTCCACGTCGGTGGCACGGGAATTAATTTCCACGTGCCGAGAAACAGTGCTACCAGCGATACCAGCGGCCGCTCCCGCCCCTCGGACGGGCCACAAAGCCGACGATCCACAGCACCAGCACGATGATCGCGACCCACCAGAGAATCTTCAGCGCGAAACCCGCACCGAAGAGAATCAGTGCCAGCAGAAGAACAAGAAGCAGGGGAATCATAGTTTTCAACCTCCGGTCCTCCGTGTGCCCGCCCATTCCTCGTTCACGCCCACGGATTCCCCACTCGGTGTCCTTGACCGCCTCGCATGTCACATCTGGGCCGCCCGCACGGTCTATGCAGTGACGGACAACGAAGCAGAGGGAATCATGCGAGAGATTCTGATCGTCGGCGGCGGCTATGCGGGCTTCTACACCGCATGGGGCCTGGAGAAGAAGCTGCGTCCGGGCGAGGCGCGGGTCACGGTCGTCGATCCGCGCCCGTACATGACCTATCAGCCCTTCCTGCCGGAGGTGGCGGCCGGTTCGGTGGAGGCGCGGCACGCGGTCGTCTCACTGCGGCGGCATCTGAGCGGCACCCGGCTGATCGCGGGGACCGTGACCGGGATCCGCGCGGCGGACCGTACGGTGACCGTCCACCCGGTGCGCGGGAACGCCTACGAGCTGCGCTACGACATCCTCGTGGTCACCGCCGGTGCCGTGACCCGTACGTTCCCGATCCCCGGGCTCGCGCGGCAGGCCATCGGCCTCAAGCATGTCGAGGAGGCCGTGGCGGTCCGTGACCGGCTGATGACCGCGTTCGACCAGGCCGCGTCGCTGCCGCCCGGCCCCGAGCGGCGGAAGCTGCTCACCGTCACGTTCGTGGGCGGCGGGTTCTCCGGCGTCGAGGGCTTCGGTGAACTGCTCTCGCTGGCGACCTCGATGCTCCGGTCCTATCCGGAACTCACCGCCGACGACCTGTCCTTCCACCTGGTCGAGGCCCGGGACCGCATCCTGCCCGAGGTGAGCGACAAACCCGGTGCCTGGGTGGTGCGCCAGCTGGAGCGCCGGGGCGCGCATGTCCACCTCAACACACAGCTGCTGTCCGCCGAGGGCGGCCATGTCGTCCTCTCCGACGGGGAGGAGCACGACTCCACGCTGATCGTCTGGACCGCGGGCAACGCCTCCAACCCGGTCGTGCACAACCACACGGACCTGCCGGTCGACGAGCGGGGCCTGCTGCTGGTCCGCGCCGATCTGCGGGTGGGCACGGACGGCGGACCGCTGCCCGACGTGTGGGCGGCCGGCGACGACGCGTCCGTTCCCGACCTGGCCTCGCCGGTGCCGGGGGCGCGCACGGTGCCGAACGCCCAGCACGCCGTACGGCAGGGCAGGCTCCTCGCCCGGAACCTCGTGGCCGACCTGCGCGGGAAGCGCGTCCGCAACTACCGCCACAGCAGCCTCGGCGTGGTGGCGACACTGGGGCTGGGGCGGGGAATCTTCCAGTACAAGGGCATCGTCATCAAGGGATTCCCGGCATGGTTGATGCACCGGGGCTATCACGTGCTGGCGGTGCCCAGTTGGGAGCGGAAGATCCGCGTCCTGGCGGTCTGGCTCACCGCGGCGCTGACGGGCCGGGACCTTGTGTCCCTCGCTTCCGTGCAGCATCCGCGGGACGCCTTCGTCGCGAGTGGGCATACACAAGGTGTCGACCGCACGAAGGAGGGGAGCACGGCATGACCGCGCGGGGTTCTCGTTTCCACCGGGGGTACGCCATGACCGCACGTGACGAGGCCGCTCGCGGCCTGAGCGACATCGAGGGCTTCCTGTACCGGGAGGCTCATATGGGAGCGGTGTACCGCCGCGTGGCGGACCTCACCGCGCGGGTGGAGGGACTCACTCCCGAGCAGCAGCGGGACATCGGGAAGTGGTACGTCGACGAGCAGCGACACGTCGCCCGCATGGTGACCGACCACATCGCCGAACAGGTCGGCGCGATGGAAGCGCGGCACCGGGTCCGGGTCCGGCAGTGGCTGCGGGGAACGCTCGTCGCCATGGTCCTGGTCACCCTGGCGATGAGCGCCTGCGTCGTGGTGATCCTCGGCTCGTCGCGCTGACCGCCGCGCGCTGCCCGGGAACGCCCGGTGCGCGTCCGTGGGATTTCGCAGGTCCGTGAAAGACGTCCGGAAAAAACACTGGCCAGTTCTGTCACAGGCTCCCGTCGGCCCCGGTCTATGCAGCGGATGGAGCGGAGCAACGGAGGTCACTGGATCATGTATGTCGAACCGTCCCCCACCCGGACCGACGATCTCGACGGGGCCGTCGCCCTCTTCGTGCGCCACCGCAGACGGCTCTTCGGTATCGCCTATCGGATACTCAACGTCGCGCAGTCGGCGCGCGTCCGCCGGGAGACGTACATCGGACCGTGGCTGCCGGAACCCGTCGACACGAGCGCGGACCCCGGGGTCGGCGCCGAACGCGCGGAGGCGGTGGAGCTGGCGTTGCTGCTGGTGCTGGAGAGACTGACTCCCGTCGAGCGCGCCGTCTATGTGCTGCGCGAGGCGTTCGACTACGCCTACGCCGAGATCGCCCGGATGCTCGAACTCAGCGTCGTCAATGTGCGGAAGATCGTCAGCCGTGCCCGCCGTCATCTGCTGGACGAGCAGCGGGAGAGCGTGGACGCGGCCGAGCACCGGCGGCTGTTGAGCGCCTTCGTCGCCGCGGCCCGGACGGGAGACGTGGCGTCGCTGGAGGCCCTGCTCACGCCCGATGTCGTCAGCCTCTCCGACGGCAACGGCATACGGGGCTGTGCCCGAGTGCGTGTGCTGGGCCGTGCCCGGGTGGCCAGGCTCTCGGTCCATCGGCCGTTCTGGCGAGAGGCGGAGCCCGAGTTCGTCGATGCCAACGGTTCCACGGGAGTGGGGGTCCACCGGGACGGCCGGCCCCTCGCTTTCCTGACGGCAGCCGCCTCGAAGGACGGCATTCACCAGGTGTTGTGGGTGTTCGCGCCGGGCAAGCTCGCCGCCTTCCTCGATTCGCGTCTCCATTGCGCGAGGTTTCCCGACGGCGTGCCGGACGGTGTGTGACGGCCTCCGCACTGTCAGGGGCGCGTGTCCGGGCGGGTACCGCCGTCGGTGGGCGACCGGTTCCAGGGCCGCAGTTTGTCGGGGTTGAGCATGACCCAGAAGTGCGCGACCCGGTCGTTCGCGACGTCGAGGCTGATGACGGCGGTGACCTGGCGGCCGTAGCGGGCGACCAGGCCGGTTCGGCCGTTGACGGAACGGGTGCTCAGGGTGGTGTGCGGGCGGCGGGCCAGGAGTGTCAGCAGATTGTCGGCGACCGGCCGACTGCCATGGAGCGGTCCGGTCAGCGCCCGTATCTTGCCGCCGCCGTCGAAGAACGCCGTGACGTCCGGGCACAGCAACGATGTGAGCAGTTCGCCGTCCTCCGTGAGGCACGCCCGGTGTACGGCGCGGACGACAGCGTCGTGCTGGTGCGGTGCGGTGGAGCGGTTGCGCTGTGACTGCACCAACTGCCTGGCCCGTGCGGCGAGTTCGGCGAGTTCCCGCTCCGTGCGGCCCACGATGTCGGCGGCCGTGCCGGGGGCCGTCCCGAAGGCGCGGAACACGAACGCCGCACGCTCGGCCGTCGACAGCGACTCCGGCGCGGTCAGGACGACCCGGCCGGCTTCCTCCTCCGCCTCCCGCGGCCCTCCGTGCCCCGCCGCGTGGCCGGTCGCGTCCCGGCCGGGCAGCGCGAGCCGGCCCAGGCAGATCCCGCCGACGGTCTTCGCCAGCCAGGACCGGGGAACGGCGACCTGCCGGCGTACCGCGCCGGACAGCCCGTACCACCGCAGATAGGCCTTGTCGACGACGGCCTCCGCCGCACCCGGGTCGCCCAGCATCCAGTGGGCGACGTCGAGCAGGTACCGGCGCTCCTCCCACAGCTCGGCGATCGGCACCGCATCACCCTGGTCCACGTCGCACCCGGCCTCTCGCTCGCAGGCCCCGCACACGGCAGGGGCATGGGCTCACCCCTTAAGACCGGGAACTCCCGGATCCTGTGACACGGCCTGCCGTGATCGCATGTCACACATTCGGCGGCTGGACGGTCTTACAGGGCAGCACCGCATTTCTTCTTTGACTGCCGAACGAGGTGACCCTGCCATGCACTGGCGTGAACGGGCGATGCGCGGACTCGACATCTCGCGCGCACAACACTGCCCGAGCGATACATGAGGGGCGGCAGCAACATGGGCAAAGGTGAAATACTCGCCGACTGGGCCGACGGACGTCTGGGCGTCCGCCGCCTGGTCAGAGAGAAAGCGCGACGGGCTTTTCCGGACCACTGGTCTTTCCTGCTGGGAGAGATCTGTCTCTACAGTTTCGTCATTCTCGTCGTCACGGGCGTGTATCTGACCTTCTACTTCCATCCGTCGATGCAGGAGGTGCAGTACAACGGCAGTTACGCACCGCTGCGCGGCCAGATGATGTCCGAGGCGTTCGCCTCGACCCTGCACATCTCCTTCGACGTCCGCGGCGGTCTGCTGATCCGGCAGGCCCACCACTGGGCGGCGCTGGTCTTCGTCGCCTCCCTGCTCGCCCATATGATGCGGGTGTTCTTCACGGGCGCCTTCCGCAAGCCGCGCGAAGTCAACTGGGTATTCGGATTCCTGCTGTTGGTCCTCGCCATGTTCGCGGGACTGACGGGATACGACCTCCCGGACGACCTGCTGTCGGGGACCGGTCTCGCCGTCGTGAACGGAACGATCCTTTCCATTCCGATCGTCGGAACGTATCTGTCGATGTTCCTTTTCGGAGGCGAGTTCCCCGGTCACGAACTCGTGGCCCGCTTCAACACCATCCACGTGCTGATCATCCCCGCTCTCATGGTGGGACTCCTGACCGCCCATCTGGCCCTGGTGCTCTACCACGGGCACACCCAGTACCCGGGCCGTGGACGCACCAACAGCAATGTCGTGGGCGTGCCGGCCAAGGTACGTGCCGTCAAGTCGGCCGGGTATTTCCTGCTGGTGACCGGCGCGGTCTTCGTCATCGCCGCGGTCGCGCAGATCAACCCCGTCTGGCAGTACGGCCCTTACCGCGCCGACCAGGTTTCGGCCGGGTCGCAGCCCGACTGGTACATGGGTGTGGCGGACGGACTGCTGCGGGTGATGCCGGGCTGGGAAATCAATTTCTGGGGCCACACCCTCGCGCTCGACAACCTGATTCCGTTGACCGCGGGTGTCGGCTTCTTCCTCGCCCTGGGCGTCCATCCGTTCATCGAGTCCTGGGTGACCCGGGACGGGCGCGAACAGAACCTGCTGGACCGACCGCGTAACCGGCCTGTACGAACGGCACTTGGCGTCGCATGGCTGAGTTTCTATGCGGTGGCCCTGATCGGCGCGGGTAACGACATCATCGCCGTCCGTCTGCATGTCGCGGTCGAGTCGGTGACTTGGGCTGTCCGCATCGGTCTCTTCGTCGTGCCTGTCGCGGCCTATTCCGTAACGAAGCGATGGGCGCTCGGACTTCAGCGCGGCGACCGCGAAAAAGTACTGCACGGACGCGAGACGGGCATCGTCAAACGCCTGCCCGACGGCGAATTCGTCGAGCTGCACGAGCCGCTCGCCCAGGAACAACTCCACCTTCTCACCCAGCACGATCAGTACCGTCCGATCGATCCCGGCACCGCAAACGCAGCGGCGAACCCGGGCGCCGCCCTCCGCCTCGCCCGGATCCTGCGCGCCCGGCTCAGCCGGAGCCTCTATGGCGAGGGCGCGCAGATCACCAAGCCGACGGCGCAGGAATACAAGGACCAGAACCGGCCGGCCAAAGAAGTCCGCCTTCGGTGAGCAGCGCTACGGCGCGCTCCGCAAAAAGTTCGGGTGGCCCTTTCGGAGGAAAGGGCCACCCGGAACGAACGGACTCTACTTCTGTCGCGTCAGCCAGTCGGCGAACCGCGTCCCGGCGATGTGTGCGTCAGGTCCCGGCAGGAGCGTGTTCTCCTCCAACTCGGCGCCCCAGTAGGTCGCCTGCGGGTCTGTGACGATCTTGCGGGGGTCGTCCTGGGCCGTGAGCCCCATGCGGATGAACTCCTCCAGTTGGAACGCCTCGGGGCCGGCGACCTCCACCACGCCGCCCACCGGGTCCCCGACCGCGGTGCGGACGACGGCCGCGGCGACGTCGTCGGAGACGATGGGCTGGATCCTGGCGTCGGGCAGGTGCACGGTGTCACCTTGGGTGACCCCGTCGGCGAGTCCCTTCGCGAACTCGAAGAACTGGGTGGCGTGGACGATGGAGTAGGGGTTGCCGGACGCCTTGATCAGGTCTTCCTGGACCTGCTTGGCGCGGAAGTACCCGCTCCCCTGGAGGCGTTCGGTGCCGACGACGGACAGCGCCACGTGATGCGTGACGCCCGCCTCGGTCTCCGCCTTCAGCAGATTCGTCGTCGAGGCGCGGAAGAAGTCCATGACCGCCTGGTCCTCGAACGACGGCGAGTTCGACACGTCGACCACCACCGACGCACCCTTCAGTACCTCGGCCAGTCCCTCGCCCGTCAGGGTGTTGACGCCGGTGCTGGGTGCCGCCGCGACCACCTCGTGCCCGTGCTCGCCGAGCCCGGCGACCACCTTCGAGCCGATGAGTCCGGTTCCACCGATCACTACGACCTTCATGACGGAATTCCTTTCGGGTTTGTGTGATGCCTGCATCAGTAGAGACCAGGCACGGGACCTGTTTGTGACACGACCTATTCCACGAGTTTCCCCGTGGTCGAGACTTCCTCCATCAGGGCGGAAATCTCATCGGGGACGGCCGGAATGGCTTCGCGCGTGACGCCCGTCGTCGGGGACCACACGAGATTCACCCGTAGAGCGGAATCCAATTCGGGGTAGTCGCTGCGGTTGTGGCAGCCACGCGTCTCGCGGCGCTCCAGCGCAGATTCGAGGGTGGCCCGGGCCGCGAGCGCGGCCGACTTGAGATCGAAGGCGTGCGCCAGATCCTGATAGCCCGCGATGTCCGGGTGGATACCGACGGCCTCGATGCGCTTCTCGATCACCGCGAGTTCCGCAAGGCCGGCACGCAGGCCGTCCTCGTCGCGTACGACACCGGCGTGCTCGGTCATGGTGTCGCGGATGGCGCGTTGCAGGGCCCGCACGTTCTCGGGCCCGTCGGCGGCGAGGAGTCCGTCGATCTCGGCGCGGGCCTTAGCGACGGCCGAGGCCGACCGCGGCTGCGCGGTCAGGGACTGCGAGTACGCCGCGGCGGCCCGGCCGGTGAGGCGGCCGAACACCAGCAGTTCGATGAGGCTGTTGCCGCCGAGGCGGTTGGCGCCGTGCAGCCCGCTCGACGCCTCGCCGATGGCGTACAGGCCGCGTACGTCGGTGCTGTGGTCCTCGGGGCGCACCCGTACCCCGCCCATCGAGTAGTGCGCGGTGGGCGCGATCTCGATCGGATCGCGGGTGATGTCCAGCATCTGCAGGTCCAGCAGGGTCTGGTAGACGCGGGGCAGCCGCGTCATGATCGTCTGCCGGGGCAGGTGCGAGACGTCGAGCCAGACGCCGCCGTTGGGCGTGCCGCGCCCTTCCTTGATCTCGGTGTAGGCGGCCAGGGCCACGCGGTCGCGGGTGGAGAGTTCCATGCGTTCGGGGTCGTAGCGGGTCATGAAGCGTTCGCCGAGCGCGTTGCGCAGGATGCCGCCCTCGCCGCGGGCGGCCTCGCTGACCAGGGTGCCGGCGGCGTTCTCCGGTTCGATGATGCCGGAGGGGTGGAACTGCACCAGTTCGGCGTCGCGCAGCCTGGCCCCGGCCTCCACGGCGAGGCGGAAGGAGTCCCCGGTGTTCTCGTCGCGCCGCGAGGAGGTGCGCCGCCAGATGCGGGTGTGGCCGCCGGCTGCCAGGACGACCGCGTCGGCGTGGATGACGTAGCGCCGTCCGCTCGTGAGGTCGAAGCCGTACGCGCCGAACACGGCGCCTTCATGGACCAGCAGCCGGGTGATGTACACCCCTTCCAGCACCGGGATGTCCAGTTGCTCCGCGCGCCGGATGAGGGTGCGCTGGATCTCCAGGCCGGTGTAGTCGCCGGCGAAGGCGGTCCTGCGGAACTTGTGCGCGCCGAAGAAGCGCTGCGAGATCCGGCCGTCCTCCTCCCGCGCGAAGTCCATGCCGTAGCGCTCGAGGTCCTCGATGCCGCGGGCGGCCCCCTGGGTGACGATCTCCACGGTGCGGGGGTCGGCGAGGAGGTAGCTCTCCTTGAGGGTGTCGGCGGCGTGCTGCTGCCAGCTGTCCTCGGGGTCCATGGTGGCCAGCGCCGCGTTGATGCCGCCGGCCGCCAGTGCCGTATGGGCGTCGTCCTTGGGGCGCTTGCCGACGGCGAGGACGTCGACGCCGGCCTCGGCCAGTTCGATCGCCGCCCGCAGACCGGCGCCTCCGGTGCCGATCACCAGCACCATGGTCGCAAGACGTTGTTCGGTGACAGCCACGGTCCACTCCGATCACTGGGGTCTTCATCCAGTACGACCGGGTGGCCCCGCGATCTGTGACAGCTCAGGACGTGGTGCCGCCGCCCAGCGAGGCGGCGTAGGGTGCCAGTTTCTCCGGATTCATGACCCACATGGCGCGCTCGACGCCACGTTCCGAGATGTCGAGGGTCAGCAGCACCACCGCCGTCCCCCCGGCCGAGACCAGAACGGCCGGCCCGCCGTTGGCCTCGACCCAGTGGATCTCCTTCTCCGGCCAGAAGCGCGGCGCGAAGGCGGCGAGGTACCGGGAGACGTGCGCCAGGCCGACGACCGGGAACTTGGACGCCCCGCGCAGCCCGTTCCCGTCGGTGTAGCTCACCACGTCCTCGGCGAGGATGTTCTCCAACACGGCCAGATCGCCGGTCTGTGCGGCGGCGAGGAAGACCTCCATCAGCCGCCGGTGCTCGGTGGCGTCGACGGGCTTGCGGCGCTCCGACGCGATGTGTTTGCGCGCGCGGCTCACCAGTTGACGCGTGTTGGTCTCGCTGGTCTCCAGCATGTCCGCGATCTGCTGGTAGGGGTAGTCGAATGCTTCCCGCAGCACATAGGCGGCCCGTTCCACGGGGTTGAGCCGCTCCAGCAGGAAGAGCACCGCCGTGTCGAGCGCCTCGGCCCGCTCGGCGCCCAACTGCGGATCCGCGCGCGTGTCGACGGGCTCCGGCAGCCACGGGCCGACGTACGACTCGCGGCGCACCCGCGCGGACTGGGCGACGTTGAGGGCCAGCCGCGCGGTGACGGTGGCGAGGAACGCCTTCGGTTCACGGACGACGTCACGGTCGGTGTGCTGCCACCGCAGCCACGCCTCCTGGAGAACGTCCTCGGCCTCCGTGGCACTGCCGAGCACACGGTAGGCGATCCCGAAGAGCTGGGGGCGCGCCGCCATGAAGACGTCAGCCGCCTCGTCGAGGGAGTCCGTGCCGTCCCCACTACCCATGCGTGCCGCCTTCAGTTCCGACCCGGTTCGCGCAAGCGCCTGCTCATGCTACGGCGGCCCTCTCCCGCTGATCGCGCTCGGCGGGTTCCGCTACGGCGTGATCGTCACGCAGGTCAGGTGCTCTTCTTCGCCTGGGCAGCGACAGCGCGGTCGACGTCGAGTTCGGCGACCAGGCCGCGCAGGACGGGGCCGTACTCGGGGTGGGCGAGCGCGAACGCCATCTGGGCGACCATGTAGTCGGCCGGATTTCCGGTGTCGTACCAGCGGCCCTGGATGACCTGTCCGTACACCGCGCGGGTGGCGGCGTAGGCGTTGATGGCGTCGGTCAGGTAGACCTCGCCGGTCCTCGTCTCGTACCAGCGGCGGGTCTGCTCACGCAGTTCGTCGATGATTCCGGGGGTGACGACATAGCCGCCGATGGCCGCGTACGACGACGGCGCGGCAGCGGGCTCGGGCTTCTCGACCAGGCCGGTGATGCGCAGTTGTCCGTCCCCGAGGTCCTCCTTGACGATGGGCACCCCGTAGCGCTGGGAGTCGACGGGGTCCATGGGCATGAGGGCCAGCACCGGGCAGCCGGTCTGCTCATAGGCGCGGACCAGCTGCTGGGCACGGGGGACGTCGGCCACGAAGACGTCGTCGGGCCACAGCACGAGCACCGGTTCGTCGCCGAAGGCACGGGCCGCGTTGAGCACGGGGGTGCCGTTGCCGTAGGGGCCGTACTGGTCGAGGTAGGTGATGTGGCCCCGCCGGGCCAGCTCCGCGACCTCCTCCACCGCGTCCGCGTAGGCCGTCTTGCCGTCCTGGCGGAGTTGGTCGACGAGGGCTGGGTTGGGGCGGAAGTGCTCCTGGATCAAGGACTTGCCGCCCGAGACGACGATGGTGATGTCGGTGATGCCGGAGTCCACCAGCTCGCGGACGGTGTGCTCGATGACCGGCTTGTCGCCGACCGGCAGCATCTCCTTCGGTGTCGCCTTCGTCAGCGGCAGCAGCCGGGAACCGAGCCCGGCGGCGGGAATCACGGCCCTGCGAATCGTCGGGGACATCACGTCTCTCTCCGGTCGAGCGTCATGCGCCCGTCGGCAGGCACACCCCGCCGACGCTACCAACGGCCTGCGCCCAACCCCGCGCGGTGCCCGAGATGAAGATCGAGTACAAGCCACGCACCGTGGGGCGGCCGTCCCGTCGCGACAGCGCAGAGTGCGCCGGCGGTGCGGGCCGTCGCGGTCCGACCACTTGTGACGCGGCAGGCGCGGCCCCGCTCGTCGGGCCGCCGACCAGCCGGCTCATGGCACGCTGCGCGAGTGTCTGCTCGTGGAGGCGGCGAGCGGACTCGAGCAGGCGCATGCTGTCCGGTTCCCGCATGCGGCGCAGGATGTAGCGCTCGTAGGGGCCCTGCCGCATCAGCCACGCGACCGGCCGGAACAGTTTCGCCGCGCGGGCCGACCGGCCTTGTCGAGGTCGTGCCACCCTGCGAACATTCGTTCAGCGCACGCTTGTTGCATCGTGAGGAATCACGAAGGGGGAACAGGGCATGGCGTTCTGGCGGCGGGGAGACCGGCACGACCGAAGAGACGGCACGGAACCGCCACGCTTATCGGGGACGCCGTCGCCCGAGTCCTCTTCCGCGCGGTCCGCCGTCTTCACCTACGACCCCCTCGACGGCCAGTCCGGCACCGAACCGCTCGCCACGCTGCGGAAGGGCGCCCTGCTCAGCGCCGTGGACCAGGCCAACGACGCGGTGGACGCCGCACACGGCGACTGGTACGCCCTCGCCAGAAGCACAGCCGTCCTCGGCCGGACGCAGTACAGCAGCGGCGACGCCGAACTCGCCGTCGCCGCCTACGACCAGACGGTCCGTCTCTACAACGACAACTCCCGCGCCATGGGCGGCGGCGACGATGCCGTCACCGGGCTCGCCACCCTCGTGGACTGCGCGGGCCGGGCCATGCTCCTCCACCACCGGCAGGGCCGCCGCAAGCTGGCGGATTCCGCCTTCGACGTGGGACGTCTCTTCGCCGAGTTCCTCGCCGGCAACGGAGTGACCGCCCCCGCCTCCCAGCTCCTCGGCCGCCGCGCGGCAGTAGTGCAGCGCACCGGGCAGCCCCGCAGCGGCCTGCTGGACCCCGGAATCCTCTCCCTGCTGGACCCGCAGGACACCCTGCGCGAAGCCACCTGGGCCGTGATGGAGTACCTGGACGCCCCAGGCCCGCACACCCTGGCCGAGGCCCTGCACGCCACCGGCGCCGAGCAGCAGCTCTGGGCCACCCATCTCGCCGAGGCGCTGACCGTCAACGGGGGCCACAAGACGGACTGTTGGTCACCCACCCTGCGCGGCAGCCACCTCGGTCTCCTGCCCGCCGCCGCCCAGGCCGTGTCCCGCGCCCTCGGCGATACGACGGGCACTGCCGGGGACGGCTGGCGCCTGACCGGCCGCGAGATCCACATGTGCTACTCGGTGGCCTCCGGCCGCGGCGAACTTCGCTTCGCGCTCAAGGACCACGCCGAATACTGGGGCGGTCTCCTGCTCGCCCTGGGCAAGGACGCCCTCCGCAACGGCCACACCGCGCTCGCCTCCGACTGCGGCGACTGGCTCCGCGGAGTACTCACCCAGGCCGCCCCCCACACCCTGATCGCCCCCTGGGGGCAGGAACTGCATGTCGGTTCTCAGCAACTGCCGAGCTGAGACCGCCGTTCCCCGGAAGTGCTGCAGCAGAACCAGCGGGCGCCGGCCCCTCGGCGCCAGACGCCGGTAGGCGTAGCTGATTCCGTTCGTTCCTTCGACCGTCGAGGTCTGGACCTCCAGGTACTTCACACGGGCCTCCGATGCCCGTCCCTCACCCATATGAGTAAGGGAGTCAGGCCCGGCGATCGGATCCCGAGTACGGAGCCATGACCACGCGGTTCGCCGGCCTCAGAGTTCGTCCACGTACGCGTTCGTGTCGATCTCGGACAGGGTCCAGGGCAGGAAGATCACGCGGTAGATGATCGGGGCCACCACCCGGTCGATGACATCGTCACCGCTGAACGCGCCGCCGGACCGCGCGGCGAAGGCGGCCGCCTCCGCCCGCCTGTCGCGCAGGCAGTCCGACTCGCTCTCACCGGCCGCTGCGGCCCCGCCCCGGAGGATGGCGGCGTTCACCGGAACGCTGTAGTGGCTGATCAACTCCCGCGCCCACGCGGCCAGATCGGCCCGCACGTCACCGCTGTCGGGGAGGTCGCGCTCGGGGTCCAGCCGGTAGGTCGCGAGGTCGTTGATCATGGTCCGGACGTCGCCCCACCGCCGGTAGACGCTGGAGTGATTCACTCCGGCGCGCTCCGCGACCATCGGGATGGTGATCGCGTCACTGCCCCGTTCGGCGATCAGCTCCTCGACGGCCTTGCGGATGGACGCGAGAACAGCGGCGCTACGGCCGCCGGTGCGGCGCCGCGGGGTCGATTCTGCAGTCATGCACCCCACGGTAACGCACAGGGCTTTGCAATAACTCTCCCCGAGGTCTACGCTTCCGATAACGCACAGATCCTTGCCTTAGGGGGTTTCGAGGTGTCCCACGTCATCGAATCGGCATGTGACCGCAGCCCGGCACCTGCGATCACCGCGCCCGCCCGGGTCCGGAGGACGCTTGCAACTTCCACCGCATTCGCCGGATCGGCGGCCGTGTTCGCGGCGCTCTACGTGGCCGCGGGCGCGCCGACGCCGCTGTTGGTCGTGTACGAGCAGGAATGGCACTTCCCCGCCTGGGTGCTGACGGTCGCCTTCGCGTCGTACGCGCTGGGCCTGCTGGCGGCTCTCCTGGTCGCCGGTTCGCTCTCGGACCACGTCGGACGTCGACCCGTC
>Ga0307509_10002522_pt1 | contig 29526 bp, 26 predicted proteins | sample 10_EM_MG_FD_202245 | JGI IMG/M metagenome (GOLD analysis project Ga0307509, IMG submission 202245) | Populus trichocarpa ectomycorrhiza microbial communities from riparian zone in the Pacific Northwest, United States - 10_EM | ecosystem: Host-associated > Plants > Roots > Unclassified | place...
CGAGAGGGTGAATACGACGTTGGGGACAGAAGGAAAGAAAGAGAGGTGTGGGGTCATGATATAACAGAAGCTATGAACCTAATGGAAACACTGAAGACAACCTAAATGGTTAATAAACGATATGAAAAAGGAAGAAAGAAATACAGGCTAAATTGAAGTTGATTATGCACTGCTGCGAGTAAGTTGACACTCTCGAGGGGGAGCTCACGATTGAAGGCTGGGGTTGGAATTGAATCGGGCGCGGTCTCTGGGTGATGGAAGGTTCCTTGAGACACCAGAGAAAGGGAATGTGCTTAGACTATTCTTCTGTTTCTTAAGGAACTCTTACAGGACGCTGCGGTTAATTGCGAGCAAGCATGTAAGAGTCCTGCGGATCCTTCCGGAGCCCGGAATAATTTATGAAGAGGGTCGGTCGGATATGTATGTACGCGATCTCCTTTGTTATTACGGTGGTTTTCTGGAGGCACAAGCATATATGTGCGGGTCATATAAAGATGCTAGTGGTCGCTTCCTTGGCTTTTCGTCCTTCTTCGCGGTCCGTGGTTTTGACCTTAAGTTCCATCACTTTCTGCTTCTCTTCCCGCACTTGAGTTTGGTGGTTGGTGTGGAGGTGATGCTAAAAACCTGCCGACATCGCTCATAAGCATTTCTGCGACCTTCCGGCTCTTGCTGGTCGTAATCTATTGGAGGTTTGCCAGACCCCAGGTGATCGCAATTGCTGTCTTCGTTTGGTGCTAGTGTGATCGACTCTTCGCACAAGGGCCGTCTAAGAACTTTTGTGGAGTTCCCTGAAGGGTACGAGCCGGATGCGTGGCTTGTATTTGAAAAATATCCACCTAGACCCAGCCTTCTCTTTGCCCCTCTTCCATCCGGAGGAACCGTCTGATTAGTGTAGCTTAGACCCCTGCTCATCGGAATTTGAGGAAGATCCCCGTTGAGGGTTTCCTAGGAATTCCTTTGCACTCTCTTTTGCCCCTCTCTGTTTCCTCCCCCGCGCTTCCTTTCCTTCCGGATGCCTTCAGAGGATAGGCGGCTAGTGATCACAGTACATATACAGGTGTGGGATTCTGGGGTATAGAATGGATTATTGGGCTAAGATGATATGGTATTGGGTCTCTTGATAAAACAGGCCACAAATATCTCAGAAATTCTCTCGCAGTTCGGAGGTGGTGGCTCTTTAAATTCTTTCTAATGACAAAGTACGGATGGATTTGGACTTAGATCCTTGAATTTGGCGATGTTGTTAGCAACCTGGGCCTATTCTATCTTTTACTAATTTCTTATTCTAGGCTAACTTTTGGTGTATTCAGGTACCTCACCTTGGGTTGTCACATTAGCGCGGGGTGGAGAGTTTTCGTTAGGATCAACCTAGTAATGTCTTGCATTGGCGAAAGTGCCCTGACGATCCGAGAAACGGGAATACATAGGATAGGGCATAATTCATACATTGTAGCAGTATTTAATCGATACCTTTGCCTTCCTGCCAACGGACGGCACCTTTTGAAGAATTTCCTCTATCACTTCTATCCATCTTCGATCTATTCCTCCACTACTCTCCCCTATCCCCACTTGGTAGACTTCTCTCGTATCAATATTCAAGTTGCCATGGAAAACACTCCTCTTAGCAGCCGCTTTAGAGGGGGGCAGATAGCCGAAAGAACATGCCAGCCTAATGAGGTGGGTGGCGGTGGCGGTGGCGGCAATGGCAGTGTGGCTGGGGTTTGAGGAGATGAGAGAAAAACTCTGGGTAGTTGGCAATAATAACAGGAGCTTGCCACATGTTTCATAGGGTTCATTACGGGGCCTCCAGGGCCCCTAAAAACCCTGGGCCCCCGGCAAAATTCCCTGCACCGGCCCGCTCACCGGCCCGGGGCGGGGTGTATTTTTCACATTTCCCCGCTCCAGCCTCCGGTCAGGACCCAGCCCCGCCCATAGCCCAGACAGGCCCCCGTAATCTTTTGGTGGTGAAAAACGGGGACCCGTCTAGGGAATGAGTGAGGCTGGGCCGTGGATAGGGGTTGGGCGGGGAGGACGAACAATATACGCCCCCCAGGTCCGTGTAATGGTGGGGCATTCGAGGGCAAATACCGCCCCGCCCCGCCCCCTAATGAACGCTCATTTTTGATATTGACAGTAAATGTTCAAGATATTTTTGACCCCCACTGATCCATTAACAATTTGGATTATATACAAACATCCAATTCCAGCGATACCAGCAGGGCTTCATCCATTCCCATACTTGCCTAGCCATAAATTCCACCCTCTCATACTGTACCAACAACCATTCCTTCAATACTGGTCATTTCACAATCTACTCGAGTAAATAACATGTGAACCACATTCCCGGCAACAGTTATGCGGAGACTCAAGGGCCCCCACTCACTTTCTATCCTGGTAACAGGGCTATCCACTAAGAAACCATGATGTAACTTCCTGCATACCACTGGTAAAGGCTAGACTACTCCATAGATGTGACAATTAGAGCAACCTCACAATGTCGGCCAAAATTCTGGTCAGTGCTTCTTAAACCTATGAAAGTGATTGTGCCACAATATCACACTTAGATATTATGATCCAATTCTCCAACTTCAGACGGGCAACGGTAATGGTGATTGTGGAGGGGGTGGAGGTGGATGAGGGGGAGGAGGAATCCCTAACGGCCCGAGTGATTGGCGATGACGGCGCAGACCAGGTCTCATAGCATTAAGAGGAAGGGAGATGGGGAGTTCTACGAAGAGGTCAGCAACCAATAACTTCCCAGCTTGCTCGGACTTGCGGTAGTCTTGAACGCCCTCCGGGCCTATATAATTCCATTACAACAAAAGCCTGCATCAGCACACAGAGAAGGAGCGTAAAAAGAGACATTTGCCACCCCCAGGCATGGATTTAGTATTATATAATTCACAATCATAATTTCTGAAACAAGTGTGGGGGAATGAAAACGAGGTCAAGGAGAGAAGAGAAGAGAAGAGAAGAGAGGTGTCGGAGTTACGATTTGGGGGAAACCCTAGCTCTAATACAAGCGGAGGGTACTTTAAAGATCGATAAAAGATATTAAAAAGAAAACACGAAATTATATTCCGTTATGCACTGCTACAAGTGAGTTGACTCTATTGGGAGAGGACCCTTGGGGTTAAGATTGAACTTGGTGTGGTGAATGGGTGCATGGGGGGGCTCATGGGGGCATCGGAGAATGGGAGTGTGATCTTACTATTCTTCCCTTAAGGAACTCTCCGGAAATCCTTGTTAAATGTTACCGAAGAGCTTGGAGGGACCCGGGATGCCACGGTCGATCGTGTGGAAGCTTACAAGTATCCTGCAGATCCTTCAGAAGCTTCCCATGAACTACTCGCAAACGCATGACCTTTGTGAACACAACTGCTATTGCATACTACCAAAATCGTGAGGCTCCGGCCGATTTTTTGCACATATGCAATAGCAGTTGTGTTCACAAACATCATGCGTTGCGAGTAGGGGGCTGGTGGGCCGGATATGTATCTGTGCATCTCCTTTGGTAGTGGGTTGTGGGCTGGAGGCACGAGGGTATATGGGCGGATCATATAAAGGCGCATGTTGTTGCATCCTTGGTCTTTTTTCTTTCTCGGGCGGTGGTTTCGACTTTGAATTCTGGTTTTAACATATACAGATTCCATCAGTTCCTACTTTCCCCTTCGATCCCATCACTAACACTGGGATTTGGTGATTGGTGCGGAGCTGACGCTAAAATCCTATCGACGTTTCCGACGAGCCTTTCTATAACTCTGCGGCTTTGTCTGCCAATCCAGGCTTCGACACCCATGACAGAACGGTACAATCCCGAGGTACGTGTGCTCGCTATATAGAGAAACATCAATACACCGGTTCATGATACCATTCCAACTCTTGCATGAAACCAATTATTTAAGAACCCTGGCTGGAGTTGGGGGCATCCTATATGTTTACCTTCTCTCACTCAGAATTGGCTCCAATATCTCCCATCCTCAAACCCACCGCCCGGTATGAAGAATGAAGAACCGATTTTGAACTCAGATTTGCAATCTAGAGGCAAAAAAGGTGTTCGAGATTGGTCAATTAGAGTATTTCCAAATAGCCCAACCGAATTGCATAGCTTGTCTAGTCGACTTTTCCAGACCGGGGAACTCAGAGGTACCATACTCGGAATTCTCTTCCCGGGAAGATCACGGAAGCCATTTCTCATCTTGGATATCCTTATCGTCGAGTCGGATGAGAAAACAGTCGGGAGAGCTTCTGGAGGGTTGGCGGTGATGGAGAATAATTTAGTTTGCGGGAAAATCATCAAGGAAGACGACAATCACGGGAAACATAGCGTTCGCTCAGGGCGGTGAATGCTTCGTCAGCTTCCCTATCTCATACCTTGTGGTTAGCTTCCCCACCCCCCATTTTAACAAACTAACTACCTCTTCACCCTTTCGTGGCACCTTTTTTTTGTCAGTCCTAGAGTTCCTCAACCAGCCTCAAATTGACAACTACTGTTCATCAGCCAAATCTCGCTATAAGACTAGCTAGTTCAAGCTAAACATCTCAAGACGTAATTTGGTCCCAAAAACCCCTAGTGCTAGTAGAAAAACTAACTTCAAAGTCACATACGCCCTTAACTAGGTTTAGCCACAACCAGGAGGTTTGTACCACTTGTGCGGATGTCTGGATCGAAAAGTCAGGGGCGGACAACGCAGCAAGAGTAGGCTTCCGACCCCGCATATAATGATAAACTCGCATATTATGGAGTTGAGAGTCCTAACGCATCGCTACCGTACAGTACCGGTATTACGGCATTTACTATCCACGATGAGGCCGCACCTCTGCATAACAGGGAGGTAAGTCAGATCACATTGGTCACAACCTTCAGCTTTCCACCAATCCTTGACCCAATTACTCAGCTCAACTTCTCTTCTCCATCTAACTAGCGGCACAGAAGGCTCTTTATTTGTTTATCTTTCGTCACAAGCCCTCCTTGACCTGAGCGATTTCCGGTGGTTCGGGCCTGTGGTATCACCATGTAAGGCGGTTTACCTTCATCCTCGAAAGACGGTAGTTCAGGCCAATGGGAACGAGCAACAGCCGAGTGACGCCCCAGGGATAGCTGCTTAGGTGGCGTCTTGTGATTTAGAGTATAGGTAAGGCACTCGGCCGAGCATCGGAACCCCGTACACTACGAGTACATTCCACTCTTGCCACCATAGTGGACGTTCCCCGCTAAAAATTCCAATTGCGATTTTCTGCCTGGCATCTCTGGTTTGTTGCATTTACCGATTTTAAGCGAGCCCTGATCGGAGTGGGTAAGATTTTGTCCGAAAGTTCCATCTTCAATTGCATTTCGGAGAAGAACGAACCCACGGGAAGAAGTCCAGCGGGGTCCTCCCAAATGAGTCCTGAAGAGCTGTTTCCTGATAGAACTCCCCTCCTGCGAGACGACTCTGGGCCAACCTCCTCAACGGTTGGCCACTTTACCTCTTTCCGGAATGGAAATTCTATGCTTTGTATTCCTCCAATGTCCGTGGAAGGTTTGCTATTAGATTGAATGGGGGAAAAGAGCTGATAAAGACACATTTATGCTGAATCGGGTGGCTATCCCTGACCACCAATGGCAACCTAAAGCATCTCCGCATCAAGAAGGCGAGCCAACTCCGATAGTTGGGGAGCTGTGATTATGGGGCATTCTGGATCGGCGATTCACAGATCAGGACAGTCATTTTGGTGAGATGGGAAGCCAGAAATTTTAGATTCCTGATCTCGGAAATTTAAGGTAAGGAAATCCAAATCCTCAGTTTTACATCTGCCTTTTCCGGATTATCTCTCTTGCTTAAAATTTTTTTATACGCGCTCCCCAATCTCCAAGCGGCGATACCACACTGGGAGCAAGCACTCTCTTAGAAATATGCGCACAAGGTCCGGTCAAACCCTGCTTAACCAAAATACCCGATTGGTCAATTTGCAAAGTATGATAACTAACCCAAAGTTTCTACTCGGAGACCCCCATTCTTAACCACATCCGCAATGGGCCGAGAAAACCTCGATAGACTTGGGGGGGTAAGAACCTACGGTAAGTTACTGCTGTACCGGTACTGTACCACCAACCTTCAATCTCTATCCCCGTCCTCCCCCATCCTCTCATGCACCCTTTCGTCCTCGGAAATCACACGGGATCTCACATGTTATCCCCACGACTAACCTCCTAGCATGTGTCTATCTCCGAGACCGCCCCTCCGAAAAGGAACAACAACGACAACAATGCCTTGTTTGGATTTAACACTACTATCGGTATACGATCACAAGACCCACTTTGAAGAACTCTTCCCCCCTGCCATTGAGTGCATTGACGATACCTCACTTCACCCATTCATCCCTGTCCCCAAAGCCGGCAGATCAACTCCAGGATTCCCCCACCTATCCCTCCCACACCACCATTTTTTATTTAGCCCCCCCCTCGGCACGCCAGAACAAAGGTAAAACAAAAAATAATAAACAATATAAAAATAAAAATTCCCCGTCCCTCTTGAAAAGGATATTTACCTCTCCTCCTAACACTTGGAGAGGCCTTTACTTTAACCCGGGGAGCGGGGAAAAAAAGGGGGGGGGAAAGAGCCATATTCGGTCGGATACTAGATGCCATATCGAAAAATCCTAATAGTACAATGGCAAAATATGCCCGTTTGTAAACAAGAATTCGTAAAAAATGTAGGAAAGATACCGTTTTGTGTGGGGTGCAGAAGGATAATTTATTTCACCTTTCTTGCTTTCCTTCCTTCCTTCCTTCCTTCCTTCCCTCCTTTCCTACTCGACTATCATACACCAGGTATCATACCACAGCTCAAAGACCCATCCACCCCCCCCCCCACACAGACACATCCAAGTCCCTTAGGACAAAGAGAAAAAAAGAAAAAAAAGACTAGGATGTGGAAAATCTACCATGCGGGATTGGGGGGGTTTTACGATCTAGAGATGAGAGGAGGAAAAAAGGAAGATGAATTAAGTTAACCCCTGCCCCCCCCCCACTCACACCGTACTTGTACCACAAGGGATGTATTTGTACTCAAGCACTGTAATATCAAGGATAACCAACCGGTAGGATAGCCTACCGGTAGTCAACCAACCACACCACCACAAAATTGCTGATAGTGTAATAATTACTCTAGTATTAACTCTTATTTCATTCGCTAATTGGCTAGGGCATGTAGTCTCACACACCCGGCTCAATTTGGATTTTTTCTGTTTTCTGTTTTGTTTTTTTTATCCGCGATGTATACGGTATGATATTAGACTATAGCCAGGAGGATGGCTGGCTGGGTGGATATAACGGAAAGAAGGGAAGGAAGGAAGGGAAAGGAAGGAAGGGAAAGGAAGGAAGGAGAGAGAGAGGTGTGGATGGGTGGGTACGGTATCCTATCGTTAAAAAATGTAAAAAAAACATCGTAATATCGATAATACCATAATACCGGATTTTATTAATCATATTGTCGTCATGATTTGGGTTTGTTTCTGTTTTGTTTTCTGTTTTTTTTTTTCCGTTGCCGCGGTAGTGGTGGTGTTGGTGAGTGGGTGGTAGGTGATGGAAAGATGAGGTGACATAGTCTTAATTTAGACTATTATACCGGTATTTAACGTTTAACATAATATCATACAAAATTTATTCTATTCGACGGCTTCTGTCATAAGTTGGTCAATTTACAAGTAGCTTCATACCGCTCGCCGGCCGAGGTTGAGCGTTGCAGGAGGTGTGTGGAAGGGTGCGGGGACGGGCGGAAGGGAGGGCGGGAGGGAGGGATGTTCCATCATATGTACGATATGTGTGTATTTAAATCTCTTACAAGCAACTTATGTCATAGGAGGAAGGAAAGAAGAAGGAAAGAAAGTTATCCGGATACAGGAGTTGAAAAAAACAAAACAAAAGCTTTTATGGCCGGTTGCGTGACCGGGGGGCGAATCTGAGCGCCTACCGGTATTCTAATTCCGGAGTTTGGTTCTCTGGTAACTGTACTGTACGGTACCGTACCTTGCCTATTGCCTGCGAGGTTCCTGCGAGCAGCAATGTGAATATCATTCCTCGAACAGGTTGCATGGCTCCTCTAGTGTTTTTGGCGATCTGGGCTTGGTCCAATTGCCGGAATCAGTCCTTGGAGAGACTTTTTTAAAATGTATTTAATTAGCCTAGCGAGTGATTGTTTGTGATTTCATGTTTCGGGGTCTGCATAGTAAACCAACTCTCCCGGCTTATCATACTACAGTTTATAAACGAACAAGCAATGAAATCAAACCCTCCCCCCCCTCCCCTAGAACCACCCCCCAAGTTAGACAGAAAGAATATTCCCACCCCCGTTCAGCAAGGGTTCCCCTTCATGCGCATCCACGATATTCCACCTCTTCCCCACAATATCGTTCTGCCAAGTCCGCCAGCTACTCTCCTTTTTGCGGGGGACTGGTTGCCCCGGCCCGACGGCGGACCTGTAGTTGATGTTCTTGGGACGGTAGCTCACGTCCTCGAGTTCGCGCAAATGCGCGGTGGGGTGTATGTTGGCACCAGACGGCAGGTCCCTAGTATCACCGCCGTTGGGTGGGATGCGGCGAGCCACCCACTTGTCGTCTTCGAGTTCGCGGCGGGAGAAAATGGGTAGCCACTCTATTATTATATAAGTTAATACGGTGGTATAATTGGAGGGGAAAGGGGGAAAGGAAACCTATAAGCCACCACCCAAAAACATTTCCCAGGCTAAAGCCCTTTGCGAATGCCAGCGCGTCATGTATCTTCCCCAATACAGCGGTGCGTGCGATGTGCGGGCTCTTCACCGGGTCGTGGTGCATAACCTCCCCCGCACCTTCCATCCAAGCGAGGGGCTTTTCCACGTCCGGCAGGTCCTTCATTTCATTTATCATCCAGGCAAGGGGTATGTCGCTCAGTAAGTGTCCGTCGCTACCCGGCACCCACCCACCACCTACATCGCCATGATTCCCCGGGAACCAGACCTCCTTGATGTCGTGCCCAGTCTTATCGTCGAAGAGCGCCGGCTTAAACTTTGCCCTCCGCTCGTCGATGGAGACGGCGTGTCGTACGTGAATAGCTGGTGGGACGGAGATGCTCTCGAAGCTACGACGCATTCCAGGAATCTCAAATCTGCCGACTGAGTTCACGCAGTCGAAGAGTCCCAAAAAGCGTATGGTCACGTGTTTCCGGCAGAAAGTATTACGGAATTGCTTCATGAAGTCTTCCGCTTTGTGGTCCGTGTCCGTGCCCCGTTGCTCATACTTTGCATATGTGTCCCACGCGAAGTTTATCATTTCTTCGTTACCCCTGGACAGGAGACCGATGGTTTGCACCATCTGTGCTAGGAATCGTGCAGTGTAGGCGCCCCGCGAGAAGCCAAGGATGTAGATATCGTCACCCGGAGTGTAGTACCGCATTATAAACTTGTAGCCACAGACTACGTGGTCTGCAAAGGAAGTTCCTAGAGCTTCGTCCAGTGTTTGCGTGATGTAGTTTGTGAATCGGCTCCAAAGTTTCGGGGTGAAGCTGCTGGTTCCGGTGACATAGGTTCCGATACCAGCTTTCGATAGGTTAGATGGGTTTTGGCTCTTGAAGAGGCTTCTCCTTGGAGAGAGGGAGGGGAAAACTTACGTTGGTAGTAGTGATACTGGCCTTTGGCGCCTCTGTCGAGCAGCTGATATATCTTCACGATATTGGTGTCCGAGGCATCGCCCGTGAACTTGTTTCCCGTACCATCGAAGCAGAGAACAAGACGCGAAACTTTTGGCTTCTTGGGCTCAGTGCTTTTAGCGGAAGATTTATTTGCAGAAGAGCTAGGGATCTCATCCGCTGCAGCAGCAGGGACACTGGCATTGCCGTTGGCGACTGGTTGTTCGGTTGCCATAGTTCGAAGTATGAGTTGAAGATGGGCTTTGATTTGCAAATACCAAAGTACTCTTTCCTCCTAAAAGAAACCAGAATATCAAAGTTCGGAAAAGGCTATGGAGGGGAGACAGGAGTACTAAAGATCCGGCGGGGATGCTAATAAAAGAATTCATATTGCGGTTTCCTAATTGGAAGGCCCCCCTGACTGAGAAGGTTCATGGAATGTCAACAAGCTAGCCCACCCTCGGAAGGATAAATCTCCGAATAGAGGAGTTCGCTATCAGCTTGCCATACCATCGTATCCATTACTGACTGACGTACCCGAGTTGCAAATGCCAAAAAGCAAAGATAAAAAGCATTTTCAGGTCAAAAGGCAATCTTTCAGCTGTCCATGTACAGCACCGTGCAGCTACCAGCATATCCTAAATGGTGTCGAGAGAGTGCTGCAACTCCCTCAAAAGTGAAAAGAGGGTTAGCCCTCTGTGGGTGCCCCGGGATCGTGCCATCATTGCCAGCCAATTGGTCAATATCAGGGCTTTCTCTTCTTTTCCTTTCCTTTTTTTTTTTGTTCCTTCCCCCACCCCTCAGTTCCCCACTGACCAATTCCTGCGAGCGGCTCAGTTGGTGTACTCGAGTACCGAACTGTAGTAGGGTAGCAGCATGGACTCGAACCCCCCTGCCTTTTCAATTGAGAAGGGAATGAATAAATGAGCCAGGCCAAGGTTCAGAGGATATTTACCAGCTCAATAATAGGCTTCGGGTTGAAGCGGTGTACCGGTACTCGAGTACGGTAATCAGCCGGCGATGTAACAAGTAACCAGTGTCTTGGAAATTTTTGTTGCAGTACGAAGACGGCGATGGTTTCCCCACAAGCTCTGACGTGCAGTCCGGCGCGGGTGGTCAGCTGCGGAACCTCGCCAAATATGCCTTAGTCAGGTCGTTGTAGATCTAGCGTTTCCTGCTAGCCTACTTGGGCTTAGTGTCGTGGTACAGTACTCGAGTACTAAGTTTTGTGATTCACCTGTTCTTTCTGTCATGGATGCAACCGAAAAACCTACTGTATTTTCGGGGGATAAAGTGTGTGTGCAGATCAACGCACACGGAAAAAGTCTTAACTGTACGAGTACAGTACGGTTACAGTGCCAATACCGATACCGGTATTTCACTGAAACTCTCAACGGTTCCGTATTCTCGCAATAACTAATAAGCACACCGATACTCGAGTTGAAAGATGCTCAATGGCAGAGGTTTCCTGTTCTGAATCTGCTTACAGAGGAGGAGGATACTTGAGGCTCAAAAAAGTCGAGTTGCATCACGCCAATTCCCGTGGCTGGCTTGGCGGGCTGGGGGCTAGCGCCGATTGCCGGACCGCACCCAATGGCTTCCGAAACGGGACTACCTAGCTAGCAGCCCCGGAGAGATCAGCTGCAGGTTGGCCATCAGCATTCTTCTCATTTATGGTTGTGTCTGGACTCCGGGAAATGTACTAAAGTCTGCTGTGCGGGTATTCTCGTCTCTGCTAAACCTTCGGCATCCCACATTATCCATGGTGATCTGGGCTGCATTTACTAACGAAAACCCACATTTCAGCCCGGAGAGCCCAGAACCAGTAGCCCACTTGTGGCCAATCACCTGCCACTCATTTCCAAAAGCCTCTGTTCGAGGCCACCGGTGACTGCCCAACTCTGCTCGAGTATAGTTGCAATGGAACAACAAGTAGGTACAGGTACTCACCGCTGTACCAGGGTTTCCCTATGAGGCTCAGAGACGGTGGAACTCCCCAAGAGAGGAATATCCGTGCTAGAATACTCGAGTGCTCTCACGTTCAAGTTTGGAATTGACCTCGGAAGAAGACACCGCGGCGATCATCAAAGTGCCGCAATGGAACACGCTCTGCCATCGGGGGGGGAACCTTGCCCCCCCCCCCCTCCGCTTGGATAGTTTCAGCTCAATTGCCGCCCATTGTCAGATCTCCACTGCATTTAGAATAGTTAGGGTATAGGCCATGCAACTTATCAGAAAGAAATGGATTGCGAACTCTCGTGAAACAATCCCGCCGTAATTCTGTCCCCCCATACTACCTTACATCTGCACAAGATGCAGATACAAGCGGTAGCTCAGCTCTCGCCATCTTGTGTCTAACTGGACAAGAAAATGTTGTCCTCGGCGAGCCACCTTCCTCCGTGGTCACTTGTGACTACAGAGGCGGCAGAAGCACCGATAGCAAGTGAGGGGTCACGATTACCTCGAGTGTGGTGATTGACCTTTGATGCAAGTTGAACGTGCTCTATGGTATGTTGCACGGCGTTCTCCTACTAGTTTCCTGATTTGAAATGTAAAAATGCACAAAAAAAGAAAACAAGGAAAATAAGGAAGAAGCAAGCCCATCGAGCTGAGAACGGATTACTGGCGGCTGATCTCATGGTTGAATTGGCAAAGCCCTTTTTCTGGTAGGATATTCTAGCTGTTACCTAGCATCTTAGCAAGAGAGGTAAGGAGTACATATTAGGGTCGAGATATCCTCCAGAAAGCCATCAAATTGTCCTCCTTTACCCACAGTCTTTCCAAGATACCAAAGCACCCCCGTCACAACCTTATTTCCCTTGGAACCGTTCAAAATGAGTTTTCTCGGCCTTTTCGGGGGCGGTTCCTCTTCGAACTCTCAATCTGAATACGGAGATGATGCTGCCGCTACCCAAGAAATCACTTACTCCGGTATCGCCGAGGATATCAAAGCCGCTGGTGGAAAGATACCGGAAGACTTGAAACTATTGCTCGAGACGGGTGTTCAGGCCAAGTCAACAGGACCAGTCGACGATAAAAAGCTGGTCGTTAGTATACCCCTTCTCAAATCATAGGTCCCCCCGCCGTGATGTGATGTGGAATTTTTTACAAAGAAAATGTTAACGTGACATCCGCTTGTTGGCAGATGGAACGACTTATCGGGCTTGTGGCATCATTACCACAAAACTCGGCCAACCGAAAGAAGCTCACAAGCACAATCATCGATACATTATGGGATTCCCTCCAGCATCCCCCCCTTTCTTACGTTGGCGATAAGTATCAGTATCGTCAAGCAGATGGCTCTTTCAACGTTAGTTATCCCGAGCAACCATAAGAGTGGGTTAGTATACTGAATATCCGCAGAACATCATGTATCCCAATCTCGGGAAGGCTGGCACGGAATATGCACGATCAGTTCGTCAAGACAAGAAACTCTACGGAGCCAAACCAGATCCTAGTCTACTCTTCGATCGTACGTATATCTACCTAGAAAGGAAACTGCTCCTACTGACTCCTCCAACAGTGCTCATGGCTCGTGGGGATAATTTCAAACAAAATCCCGCCGGAATCTCAAGTGTACTCTTTTACCATGCCTCAATCATCATCCATGGTAAACCACGACCCTCCGGGAGTCCATAAACTTTTTGTGCTGACATGGAGATCAGACGTCTTCCATACAAGCCGCAGTGACTTCTCCAAGAGTGAGACATCCTCATACCTTGATCTTGCACCCCTTTACGGTAGCAGTCAAGACGACCAAAACAAAATCCGAACAATGCGGGATGGTTTGATCAAACCAGACACCTTCTCGGACACAAGACTTCTTGGTCTTCCCCCAGGCATTTGTGTCCTCCTGATCATGTACTCTCGTTTTCACAACTACGCAGCAAAAACAATAAAGGCAATTAATGAAAACGGTCGGTTTACATTGCCTAGAACACATGCTACCGATACTCCAGAAGTTCAGGAAAAGAATTTACTAAAGCAGGATAATGACCTTTTCCAAACTGCGCGATTGTAAGCGGTCCCCTGCCGAGACATGACTACGCCTTTTTCCAGTAGATCTACAGCACTAACTTGAAAACTTTTTATTAGGATCACGAACGGTCTCTACGTTTCTATTAGTTTGCATGAGTACGGTAGCCACAGACTACAAAGTAAAATTTCATTGCTAATAGAATCTATTATTTAGCTATATTCGCGGAATTGCAAACCTCAATCATTCCGAGTCAACCTGGACACTTGATCCCCGTCTCGAGATTGACAAAACCTACGACGGCGTGGGCACCCCGAGAGGTGTCGGGAATCAGGTCTCCTGCGAATTCAATCTTCTCTACCGTTTCCATTCTGGGGTTTCCAAGCGTGATGATGCCTGGACTAAGGCTTTCTTCGGAAAGATTTTCCCAGGACAAGACCCTGCTACCATCGGAGTGCCTCAACTGCTGCAAGGGCTCAAGGTTTTTGAGAATAGCATTCCAAAGGAGCCCGAGAAGCGGACTTTCGGTGGCCTAAAGAGAACCGGTGCTGATGGAACCGGTGCTTTCAACGACGACGACCTTGTTCAGATCCTCAAGGAAAGTATCGAGGATCCAGCTGGTGAGTGTGTATCTGTGTGGTTATGGGGTGATATTGGGTTATTGGGTAGCACAGAGGGGATTGACGTGAAAGAAAAAAAACAGGTGCCTTTGGAGCGAATACTGTTCCTGAGATCCTCAAGCCGATTGAGGTTCTCGGAATCCTTCAAGCGCGGAAATGGCAAGTTGCCTCCTTAAACGAATTCCGTGGATTCTTCAATTTGAAGAAGTACAAGACCTTCGAGGACATCAACCCCGACCCTTATGTTGCGAATACACTAAGGAAGCTCTACGACCACCCCGACATGGTGGAAATGTATCCGGGAATGTTTTTGGAAGACACCAAACCCCGAATGGATCCCGGAATGGGGCTTTGTACGAGTCCTGATATCCGCTTATGGAAGATCATCTGCTCACGGGATAATAGGCGCCCCATATACCGTTACCCGCGCAGTCTTTTCCGACGCCGTTACGTTGGTCCGCAGTGACCGGCACTTGACCCTAGTAAGTCATTGAAAAAATGGGACGAATTATTCCTCACAAAAACTTACAATAATTAGGACTATACCCCGGCCAATTTGACCAACTGGGGCATCACAGAAGTAGCGCAAGATTACGACACCCTCGGGGGATCCAAGATGTTTCACTTGATCCTGAACGCTTTCCCATCGTACTTCAAGTACAACTCTGTATACGCCATGCAGCCATTCTACACTCCGACCGAGGGCCGCAAGATATTCGACAAGTTTGGAACATCACACTTATACTCGTTTGACCCTCCAGCAAAAATTGCCCCACCAATCCCTATTGTTACCCACGCTGGTTTGAAGCGCGTTTTGAACGATCAGAAGAACTTCAAGGTTCCATGGGGAGAGGCGATGGAAGCATTGAACAACCAACACGAATTTATGCTTGCTGGTGATTTGAGTTCAAATACCGCGCAGAGGAACCTCGTAGGAGATGCAATTTACGATGTCGCTGGGTCAAGGAAGCAATTCAAGGACTATACAGAGGAGATTACTTTGAAACTTCTGAAGCGGGAGGTTTACCAGCTTGGAAAAGTTCCCTTCAGCCAAGTTGACATTGTTAGAGAGTAACCCCCCCCCCCTGTCGTCAATTTGGAAGGGGGAAAAAAGCTAAATTCTTATAGCATTGGAAACTTGTCCGCACTACACTTCGCTGCAGCGTTACTCTACCTACCCTTGAAGACTGATGACAACCCAAATGGCCAATACTCCGAGGCGGAACTGTACAAGACATTGACAGATCTAACTTGGTTTGTTTTCTCCGATTCAGATCCCACAAAGTCATGGGAGCACCGCCGCGAAGCGAAGAAGAGTATCGACAAGCTCGGAGAGGTTATGGTCGAAGAGATCAAGAAATTCAAGACTCCAATCGGCATTTGGGATAAACTCACAGGAGGCGCCGGCGTCAGGCCGCCACCGCCATCCCTCAAGGATTATGGCTCCAACCTCGTTAAGAGGCTTCTAAGCGGAGGAAGGAGCGCGGAGGATGTTGCGTGGATGCTATTGTGGAGTGGGTGCGCTTTTGTCGCTAATTCTGCTTGCGCTGTGGGTATTCCCCTTCCCTCTTTCTCCGAGGAGCACCCCGCTGACATAGGTATAGTTCGCCCAATTGATCGACTTCTACCTCGAGGACGATAACAGGAAGCACTGGGCTGAAATCCAACGTCTCGCAAACCTCAACACCCCCGAAGCCGACAAGATTCTCACAAAGTACACGTTGGAAGGCACCCGTCTCTCCAACTCCCTAGGGATCTTCCGCAATGTTGAACCCGCAGACACCCAGACGATAACCATAAAGCAACTGGGGCAGGACGTCGTCCTCAAGAGGGGCGATAAAGTATTCGTTAGCTTCGTCTACGCATCGAAGGATGCTAGCGTCTTCCCCGATCCACTTGAGATCAAGCTTGACCGACCGACGGAGCTGTACATCACCCACGGAGAGGGTCAGCACCAATGTCTTGGCAAGGATATCAACATCATCCAGAATACCTACATGCTGAAGACCTTGGCCAAGCTAAGGAACTTCAGGAGAGCCCCCGGCGATGATGGTAGGCTGAAGTTTATCCCCAAGCCGGGTGGTATCAAGCTTTACATGAATGCCGATTGGAGCAAGTTTACTCCCTATCCGACCAGTATGTTCCCCCCATTTTATATATTTTTCCCCACCATACGAGTCCCCCATGATACTAACCAGTCTATAGCTATGCGCGTCCAGTTCGACGGACCGATCGTTTCTTAAACGTGGTAGGGGCAAGAAAGATGGATATTGGAGTCGGGCATCAGGGTTAGGATGGGAATATAACGTTTTCCTTTGTTTTTTGGGGTCTTTCTTTTTATCTTTTTTCCAAAGGCTTTATCCTTACCATTTATCTCGCAAATTTTATCTCACCAAATTGTTCAAGTTGAGGCATGGGTTATCTATATACTATTACTCGGTATGAATAAGATTGATCATTATTTTTCCGCTTCCCCCCGAGGGGTCCGGTATGCATAATGGAATATATATACCATACCTTCATGAGGGGTTAATTCGCCACTCGCACTCACTATAAATGAACCAACAAGCATATCTCCAAAGGTAATTTAAACGGCATTCTCAGGAAAAAATCAGAAGAAAATAACCCCCATCGAACCAGGTATATATAATATTAAAACGATGAGCATTATACCATGCGGTAAACCCTCCCCATACCATGCCCGAGAGAATAACCACCCATCCACCCATCCACTCTCCATCCGATACCGACACCCATACGCCAATCCCGAGAACAAACCCCATTCTGTCAACCCAACCTTTCTTGCCAATCGTGTACCAAAAGGACGGTCCATATCACCCCCCAGCCACCCTACAGGCCACTTACTCGCTAACCCTATGGAACACTCCTACACAATTCTGTGATGTGAGAGTCTCCTAGGTCCGGGGAGACGCAATAATAAGCAATATTGGAAATTATTGAAGAAAAAACAACGCACTACATACGATAAAACAATCGCTGCGCAATTTATTTATTTTCGAACAAAAAAAGAAAATTTCTTTCAAAGGAGTCCTCTCAAGTAAGATATGGGACAAACTGTGTAAATAGTGGATAATTTTTAAATTCTGTGCTCAGAATACTGGGTTAGCGTTAAAGGAAAAAAACTGCGAACAACACCATCAGAAATATTTAACATGGTTCCCTTTCCGGGAGGGAAGTAGAAGTAGCAGCTTGGTATCGCAAAACACACAGAGAATTCTGGATTACTGTAGGTTGCGCTCAGTCTCCCCTTCGGGACGCCACGAGTGATGTATGGTGATGCTTTAATGATTGGTTCAATGATGATTTCGGCTTGGGCTGGTACAGTGTCGGAGGTCCAAGTGCTAGGATTATAGTTCCCCTACTACATTCCGTCCAATCCTCGCCTTCCCAGGGGGGGGGGTAGTCCAGTCCATCCTAGAGGCCCCCTGGGACGATAGGCCTCCCCCCGGGAGGAAAGAGGGGCTGTTCGCCATGGTCCGCCCAGTCCTCAAACGAGAGCGGAAGGACTGGCCAGCCAGTAGGCATCCTCAAGCCAACCATTTCCCGCAGAAAGTCGACTTGAGCGGCCAGCAGACCGTGGCTCCGGCTCAGCACTGAATTTCTCTTATAAAGATCATCGATGTCACTTTTGAGACGGCTTATCTGGGCCTCCGAATCTGCCGAGTCAAGGCCCCCGCGGCGCTTGCTCCCATTCCCTATCCCTATCGGCGACTCCTCACTTGGCCCCGCCCGACAACGTCTCTTGCCCTTCCGATCCTTCCGATGCTGCTCCAAACGCTCGATCAACTCCGACTTTTTCCCATCCTTCTCCAACTTGTTTTGCTCGCATAATTCTTGAAGCTCCGACACCTTTAGCTCTTCGAGCTCGTCATCCAGGGACAATGCTGCGCGCTTGGGAGGCATTGCGAATGTTCTGCTTTCGCCAATTAGTGACTGCTAGCATGCGGTACTGTTACCTGGAGAGTGTTGACCAAGAGGGGGGATTGAAAAAGCACGATCGAGGGAAATATGCATAACTAGGGCGGAGGAGTAATGGCAAAAAGAGAGAGAGAGAGACTGGGATCGGGAAAACTTACTTGTGAATTTCTACCGCTGTCCTTGGTTGTTTGTAGGGTTGGTTGGTTGGTTTCTGCGCAATGTGTGGAAAATTTGGAGTTTGAAGGGGGATTGAAAAACTGGGGCCCACCTTGCGTTTATATACACTCGCCCTCCCCCCCACTATCCCGGGATAGGGTAGCGGGGGGTGAGTGTACACCTATACAACAACTTAAATTCTATGATATAACGGGGGGGAAGAGAATGGCCTTACCAGATTTGGGTCTGTCATTAAACTTTTAGAGTCTAGCGCTTGATGTGACCTCTCTATTCGTTGACCTCCCCCACTGGGTTAATTTTCCCATACGGGTATGTCAAGATCTGCGAAATCCCATCTCTTGAATACACGTGTTCAACTACCGTACACGACAATATCCTACTAGGCTAGTATCGTACGACAGTCACGAGCAGACAAAGCACCACTTCTATTTAAAAACTACGGAGAATCTCTCATTAAACATCCAGAGAGTAAAAAATAAAATAAAAACTCACCTCCGTTGAAACCTACCAGCAACTCAGAAAGATAGACACACTTACCCACGCCATCAAAGTCCCGAAAAATCAGGCTTCCAGTAGGATAAGTATTAGTTCCCGAGTTGACATTTCATGAAATACCCAGCTGGCGTAGTGAACACTCCTGTCGCAATTAGCGGGAGCCCAGGAGTTCAATTCATGCTGACAATCAGTTATTTATTGAACGATCCGTCATGTAGGGCAGGAAAACTGAGAATTCCTCAAATCCTGCCCTATGGGGACTGGGAGATTGGAGAACTTGGCCTTCATCAATAGGACTATGGGGTTTAACAATCCTGCTACGAGGTGGTAGAATCCGACTCTAGACCTTAAAGGTTTGCGATCGGCGGGTAGCAGTAGCGGATGGGAGGGGGTCTGTAAAGAAAAAAAATAAGATAAAAATAAAATAAAAATCTTTTGATTCTTTTGTCTTTGGAAGGCAGCTAAGGGCCATCGATTTCAGTCATTTTCGCCCTGGCAAGATACTCTCTCCCTATTTATTGCCTTGTATACCATGTAGTCAGCAAGACTTACTTACATGAAGTATTATACAAGAAAGACCAAGCCCGAGGAATAGAAGGGGAAAGGGCAAGTGCTAACAAGCCGCGATGTTTGTTAGTTCATTGATAATAGACAGGTTGTGCGATCAGGCAAGAGGACAAATTGTCACCGTTGCGTGTGTTTACTTTGATATTGCTGCCCGAAGGAGCAAGATGCTGGGCGCCCCGCTCAAACAGGTTGTTGGCACAGTACTAGGGGAACTATCGCAAGCCAATGAAGGTGCCAGAAAAGGGTCATGCATGGGTGGACGAGGGCCGTAGCTTGCCGATATTTGTGACGATTGCTGCAGACTATGTACCTCTTTCAAAAATCTTATATTCATATGCCTTGAACGCTATTGATGAATGTGCGGTGGAACGTCATGTGAAGAATACTCAATCCGCAGCATCAAATCTTCCAAAAGTTTCTCTTCTCCTGGAACTCGAATATTCATGACAGCGGGAGGGCCACACACATTCAAGCCAAGAGATTGAGGAGCGCTTTTTTCTTTCTTTTCTAGACGAGTAGCGAGGATATCTACAGTATCACACCCATGGGAAAAAAAAAGTGATATTACCGGATGCACCTGCAACTAAATCGAAGAATGACACTAACCCTAAGTCAATAGACAGTACTAGTGTAGTAGCCTGTAGGCAAGCATCCTGAAGAAAAAAAAGATTCCCAAATATTTCGGAAATATATATATAGCAGAAGTAATGACACTCTCCGCAGGCTAACCTACCTACCTCAAGTTTATCCACTGACAAAACACATGTCTAGATCCTTGCTCGCCTCGATGCGATCCTACAAGAAACCAGGCGTCAAAAGCTTAGTAACGCAATGACCGACGGCTTGGGACAAGGGGGGTGTTTGTAGCGCAACAACTAGAGTAGGGATAAAGAGACAACAGAGATAGCCAGGGCTTAGGATGACCATTTTGATGTGGGTTCCCCCTCTCATGCGGAACGTCCCTTGATAGCAGTACCGTAGTCCAGATAAGGTCGCCGAATTTCAACAGCAGGGACAATATTTCCTTCAATAGAGAGGGAGGGACATTGCTGGAACTTGCTGCCAAGGAACTTTGTTCTCATAGACAATGAGGAGACTTTCACTGTTCCGGTTAATTCACCCTCTATGCTGATTATCCCCTGTAATTTACAGTACGAGTATGTTGATTCTAGTAAGGTGATATATAGTTTAGTTCCAGTTGATTCATTGAGGTTCAATGTAGCACCGTACTGTACAAGAACAGTACTTGTCCTACGTAATGTACCAAACCAACGGACCCACCCACCAGGCGCTTTAGAGCGTCCGTGAACTGGAGCGCAAGATTTGCAGCATGCACTACCACATATGTTAAGCAGAATAGGATACCGGTAGCACTTAAACGAGTGTGACATTTCCTTCTCTAGATGCGGTAGGCACAGGCAGAGAGCTGTTGGAACAAATCTGGGCGAGGTTGATTGGACGGTCCTGTGGAAACGGGGGGCTGCACAATTGACCCCGCTTTTCTGCCTTTCCCTAACTATAACTTTATTGTTTAAATGAGGAGTTCAATCTTCAGCCCTCCACAATCCAGAAGCCAACCCACTCCATCTATCGTCCATCATCCACAATATCATAACCTACGAAAAAGAGAAAATGTCGCAATATTCCAGTCACAATACCAACTCTTTTAACGTTACCGTGTCGAACAATTTTACCGTTGCCGATGATCGATCGAATATCCTAGCATGGCTATCCCCTCTAGATCCCAAGTCACGGCATCAAGATATCCAAGACCGTCGAGTCGAAAGTATAGGGGAATGGCTATTGCAAACCGAGGAGTTTAGGAGCTGGCAGGCTGGTGGTGGGGGAGATAAATCCGATAACGCAGTTTTGTTTTGCTATGGAGGTCCTGGAGTCGGCAAAACATATATCAGGTAACAAACGCGAACCTCGCGGAATAGGAGAGAAGGGAAAGCGCTAACCAGGTGCGATGTTAGCTCGCTAGTGATAGACAGCTTGTGTGACCAGGAAGGAGGACAAAATGCCACCATCGCATGTGTTTATTTTGACTTTGCCGACCAAAAGGACCAGTCCCCCGCAAACACCATGGGCGCCCTCCTGAAACAGGTGGTTGGCGGACTAGAAGAGATCCCGGATGAGGTATCGCAAGCGTACCGAAAACAAAGAAAAGCTCTTGGAGGACGGGGACCTCGGCTATCGGATATTGTGAAAATGCTACAGACTACCACTTCCAAAGAGCGCACCTTCATATGTATCGACGCTCTCGACGAATGTATGCCGGAACCTCGAGCCAAGCTTCTTAATTCGCTAGGCCAAATCCTCCAAAAGTCTCCAGGCACTAGAATATTCGTGACTGGAAGGCCCCACATTCTGCCCGAGATCGGAAGGCATCTTGCTGGAAAAGTGACGAGTCTACCTATAATCACCAAGAGAGATGATATTATTAGATATCTTCGCTCCAGGCTAGAAGAGGACACGACTCCGGATGTGATGGATAGTAGTCTGGAGGCAGATATCCTGAGGAAAATTCCTGAAGACCTTTCCGAAATGTATGTAGAAACACTGACGCTACGGAAGCTACCCACAGTATTCACTGACAAATACACGTGCAGATTCTTGCTAGTCTCGCTTAATATCGATGCCGTCTTAGAGGAAACCACTATCCATCGCAGGCGGCAAAAGCTCAACGCAATGACAGATGGCTTAGGGTTAGGGGATGCTTATGGCGCAACACTAGGCCGGATAAAGAGTCAGGGTGGGGAGAAAGCGAGGCTTGGAATGGCGGCTTTGATGTGGATATCTCACGCAGAGCGGCCCTTGAAGGCCGATGAACTGTGCCACGCACTAGGGGTCGATATAAGATCACCGAATCTTAATATCGACAATGTTCCTTCAACAAATACATTACTTACCTGTTGCCAAGGTCTTATTGTTGTGGAAAAGGAGACTTCCACGGTCCGGCTAATCCACTTTACGCTCCAAGAATACCTCTGCGCTCATCCCGACCTTTTCGGCGCAGCTCACTCAGTAATGGCAGAAACCTGTTTGAGTCACCTCAATTCCCCCCAGGTCAAGGCCTTTTCGGCCGGTCCCTTCCCCGACCTCCAACAGGTACCCTTTCTCGAATATTCTTCTGTTTATTGGGGAGTTCACGCGAAAAGGGACCTTTCAGATTGTGCGAAACTACTTGCGCTAAAGCTGTTTGACGATTACAAGCACCACACATCCGCTAAAATTCTCTTGAAAGCACAGTATACGTGGATTACTGATGTGGATAGATTTTCCGGGTTCAGTGGTCTACATTGTGCATCCCTCTTCGGGGTTGTTGAGATTGTAGCTGTTCTGGTACGGATGGAGGGCAGTGATATCAACCAAATGGATTCTCTGGGTAACACACCTCTCATATGGGCTGCTAGGAATGGGCACGAGGGAGTGGTGAAAATACTACTGGAGCGAGACAACGTCAACCCCGACAAACCAAATAACGACAGCCAAACCCCACTCTGCCAGGCTGCTTACAATGGGCACGAGGGAGTGGTGAAAATGCTACTAGAGCGAGGCGACGTCAACCCCAACAAACCAAATAACCACGGCCGGACACCACTCTGGTGGGCTGCTAGGAATGGGCACGAGGGAGTGGTGAAAATACTACTGGAGCGAGACGACGTCAACCCCGACAAACCAGATAACCACGGCTGGACACCACTCTGGTGGGCTGCTTACAATGGGCACGAGGGAGTGGTGAAAATACTACTGGAGCGAGACGACGTCAACCCCGACAAACCAGATAACGCAGGCCGGACACCACTCTTCGCTGCCGCCGGCCCTGGGCACGAAGGAGTAGTGAAAATTCTACTAGGACGACACGATGTCAACCCTAACGCACCAAACATAAACGGCCGAACGCCATTCTATCGTGCTGTTTGGAATGGGAAAGAGGGTGTGGTTAAAATACTACTCGAACGGGACGACGTCAATCCCAACAGATTAGATAAGGACGGCAAAACACCACTCGATCGTGCTACCGAGAAAGGCCACCAGGGAGTGATAGCGCTACTCCAGTCTTCGGAATCTGTTGCCCCCAGCCTGTCATAAGAGCTAGGAGCCATTGTACCCCTCACCGCCTTCAATTGTCGGTAGCCTATACCACCCCCGCATAGACTGCAATAGTTCCATAACGCCCCCATACCGCCACTTCCTCCCCCTCCCGCTCTTGCCTAACCTCTCCGGGAGTCGATCCCCCGCCCTATGCTAATTCTCGTTATTCCCTCCCCCCCCCCGGAATCTTCTTTCCGCGGACAAAATTAACCGCGCGTCAACGAACATGAAAAACTCCGGCCATGAAAACAGCACTCCCCCACCTCAATATTACAAAAACCCAAAAGAAAACATTCAAAATTTAAATTCATTATAGAATACATAGCAGAGACTAATGTTTAATCTCGAGAAATTTCTTTAGGTGGTGCCGAAAATGCAGGGTGATGAGGCGGATTGTGTTGCTATCATTCGTGGGTGCGCAGTTAATTCTGTTCACGCACCATACTATGACAAACCTTCTTAAATATTTCTTTCTCTGTCGAATGAAGCACCCATTCCTGCCTCGGCACCCATTTTCTTATATCTGATCAAGTCAGCAGTCATTAATCCCTATTTACAGTCTGGAGCTTACCGTTGGGAAAAGATATCCCTATTGTACCAAGACAAGGCAGTATGGCTCAAAACTTTCCTTAAATTTACTCTCTTCCTTTTTTTTCTCTTTGTATATCCTCTCTGCACATCGATTCTTTCTTTAATCCTTCCATAATTCCCTTCCCGCTCCCCTTACTCGGTTGGCGTGGGGTTTGTTTAGATATAAAAGGATATAAAGTTCAAGTATTTCCTACCACTCGTGAAAAGTTATGGAAAATTAGGCTTTCGCCATTGTATGACGGTGGTTTGTTTCCACCAAGAACATAGTTCAACGAATATCACGTTCGTATATTTATCATACCGCTACCCCCTCCCTGCCGGGAGCCCGAACCCGAACCCGGAAGGTCACCCAGACCTCTCGCTCACCCACCCAGAAGGGGCCAATGTATTAAGAACCCCCTCAAACAAACGCCACCCCCCCCACAGCTCTGGATCGCTGCTCCGCTCAACACTCCCCCCTACATCCCCATTGAAATACAAGGTCTTCTCTTTTTACACGTTGCCAGCACGGACAATAGTGTTACTGTATGTGTCCTACTATCGAACATTGTATAGTACGCTATGTTCGCCTTACAATTTGCACACAAAGTCGCCACGAGTGACATCTGATGATTGCCTGCTCCCTTGGGACTTGCTATCATAATATAGAACGCCCCCACCCTCTTAAGCTTGCTCATCAGTCCTTCCTTCTTTCTTATCCCCTTCCTCCCCCTCAAGACCCAACACTGAGAGCTCAACCCTACGGGGACTCCCCCAACTCCCACCCCTGCATGATTGCGAACTCCGAAGGCCTTGTACAGTACATTTCTCTAGTAGAGTACCGGTATAAGCCACCACATTCTAAACAAATGATATCGTTTCAGTGAAACCACGAAACCCTATCCCTACTTCAGCCCGTACTGTATGGGTCAGCTATGATAAAACAGAGTTGTGCTTTTTCCTGCACACAGACACACACTCCATCAACTATTAGCTCTTTTCATGCTTTTAGGTATCACATATCTGGCGAAGACCGCATCATAGGCAAATACGGTGATTTTCTGTAGGAAATGATTAACGTGGCGAGCTTCGCGAACCATATTAGTTATAAGCTGTGGGCGGAAATGAATGTGTTTACACGGCCGCTTATTGGGTATGATACAGAAAGTGCGGAAAGAGCTTTATTGAAGGCGAGAACGAGAGAGAGATTAGACTAAAGGTTCAAATAAGAATCGTGTTGTTAAGATATAATTTCATTGCGTTCGGTTCCTGTAAAAAAGAAAAAGAACTCTGTTGAGCGAGAGAAGAGAGAGACCCGAAACCAATGATACCCAAGACAACCTTATGACTAAGCTTCTACGAACAACCCATGTTACGGTATGTATCTACCGGTAACACAATGTCCCCCCCGCGCAAGCTTCGCCTCCGCAATCTTCCTACCCCTACGTTTCTCAACACCACATTGCTTCTGGTACAAAATCTCGCGATACTCTGCACTCCCAGTGAGCTGCCTCCTCTTGCACTCTCAGTGAGCTGCACTTCGCCTAGCACTCTTCGTGAGCTGCGAAATGTCCATCCATGGTGCCCCCCAGGGTTTCCCTCTCCCTCCTTCATCGGTGCCCTCTACCAGGCCCAGCTCCACCTCCCCTCCTTCTGAACAAATCATCTACGTAAGGAATTTCCTTGGGGAAACTCTCAACAAACTAGGCTTCAATGATGTGGTCCCCCTCCCCACAAGCTCTGAGCTCGGTAGAGACCTCTCTACGGGCGAATCTATTATTCTCCCTCTTCTCTGCTCCACGATCAACGCATTGGCCTCCTTGCTCGAAAGGGTCGATACACTCAATGACCGCATCACGCACACCCATGACTCCATCAGCCAGGTGGCAAACTCGGTCCCCAACAGGGATGAGCTGACCACCTCCCTAGCCCCTATCGTCTCCTCGGTTCGTGACCTGTCACATAGGGTCAGCACAGCCCCTTTGCCGCACAGACCTGCGCCCCCCCCGGCCAATCAAGCACCTGCCCCACCCCCCCCGGCTAGAAGACCCTCTGCCCCCACGCCCGGCCTACATCCCGATTTCCCCAGGCATGATCACGCCACCAACAAGTACTATGGCAACCCTGAGGCGTTCGCCAAGTCCCACCCCACCTCTTGGGAAGCCTCCCACTTCGCGAATGGGGGTTACCCCGCTGTCTCCGCTTTCCTCCCTGGGGTACAGGACCCTACCTGCCCCCGTCTGACCTATGCACAAGCCACGGCCCCTCCAACAAAGGGAAAAAAGAAATCCTCACCCCAGGGGGTTGCCTCCTTGACTTCTCCTCCTTCCTCCTCCTCCTCTCCGGCTTCCTCCTCCTCCTCTTCCAAACCCTCCACTCTCCCAGCTGCGGCTAGGAGGTTCTATGCTCCCAGACAAGACCCTCTCCCTCACCCGGATAGGGAGACCATTGCCGCCACCTTCCCTGATATAGCCGCAGAAGTTTTACGCTCGTCCAACTGCGCCTTCCCCCTTTCGTTCACGGCCAAAGTCAATTCGAATGGAACGGTCACCCTCTTGGGGGTCTCCCCCTCCACGCCCGCCTCTGACTACGCTCCCTTCTTCGGTGCTCTTGCGGCACGTTTAAACAAGTCCTTCCCAGTTGGCTCCTCCCCGTGGCTACCGTTCAGGCCCGCCCCCAACGAGAACCAGTTCGCCATCCATGGCCTCCCCCTCCGCTACCTCCCTGAAGACAATGAGGGTCTCTTCGTGTACCTCAGGACTGCAATACTTAACGCCAAGGGCGTCGAAATCACCTCGGCGCGCTTTCTTAACCCGGATCCTGAAGCCCGCTCTCTAAAACTAGCCTCTTCGGTTGTTGTTACTACCACCCCTGAGGAAGGTAAAAAGATGGGCTCCAACATCTTCCTTCTCTCCCGCAAGAGGGAGATCAAAACTGCTCACTCTGCCAACAAAACCACTCGTTGTCGCAACTGTCAGAAGTACGGCCACACGGCCCCTGTCTGTAAATACGACCACCCCGTCTGCTCAATCTGCGCCCTACACCATCGCAAAACGGAACACCGTTGCCCCAACCCCACATGTCCCAAGGAGGGCAACCTACGCCCCGTGGCAAACTGCTGCTCTGCTTCCCCTGCGCACTGTGCTAACTGCGGGGATGATCATCCTGCCACTGACCCTGCCTGCCCAGCTAGACCAAGCCGTCCCCCCCCCACTGACGAGGTACCTCTTGCACAAGGCCACGTCGCCCCTGCCCCTGCGGAAGGGGACATGGATACAACTGAAGATGAGGGGGAGGCCGTTGCCGAGACCCCCAGACCCTCCGCTCCGTCAACTGTCAGAAGACTTCTCCCGGCCTTTGAGGTGGTCACCCCACGTCCGACTCGTCCCTCAGCTCCTCCCTCGGTTTTGCGCCCTACTCCAGGGGCGGGTGGCCCACTTCCCCAGGTGGCCCCCAGCCCCTCCCCTGCTCCTTCCAATGATCCGGGCAGGGCCCGATAATGCAGTACAATAGTAGCTCAACCATGTCTCCCCGGCCGGCCAGGGGGACACTTCGTTCCTTCTCCATCGTTCAACACAACAGCCTTGGGAGCTGGGATGTGTTTTTATCCCTTATGAATAGCGTTAGTCAGTTGACCTCCCCTCCTATGATAATAGCCCTCGAGGATCCCCCCGTCAGGAGAGGGCAACTCCCATCCTTTTCTACATTCAAGTGCTTTCACCCCTCCTCCCCCAAACCAAGGGTGGCTTTTTACGTCCACCCCAACCTGCTGAATTCAGTCTCGCTCTTACCCACTGCATCCACCCGTTCCGATCTGTTTTCGATCGACATATTTGCCCCAGAGGGCTTCTTTGAACTCCAGTTCACCAGGTTCAGGATTATCAACGCCTACAATCTCCCTCTCAAGACTGCCCCCTTCCGTTCTATCTCCCCCCCTGAACTGTTTCAAGACAACGATTTCCCAACGATGGTGGTTGGTGACCTCAATTTACATCATCCATCCGCCGACCCTCTACGGACATTCGACTCTAAGGAGTACAACCTATCGCACCCCTATTATAGCCAGGCTTCGGAACATGGCTACTCTCTCCTCAAACAACCTGGGTTATATACGTATTTCCCCTTCGCACACAACGCCAGGCCCTCGGTCCTGGACCTTGCCTTCGCTAACGGCCCACTTTTTCCTTCGTTCTCCCAATGGGACACACCTCTCCCTTCGACTGGCTCCGACCACGTTCCAGTGCTCATCACATTGGAGTCTCCTAGGTTCAGGCTTCCGCCTCCCTCTCCCAACTGGTCAAAAACGGATTGGTCCAGTATCCTACCCACCCTCCCCTCCTTGATACCTCCCCCTCCTCCGTCTGTTTGCTGGCCATCCACCTTCAAAGAATGGTTCGACACCCACGCCAACAAGGTCAAGACCCTCATCACCTCCAACACCCCTGTGTCACGCCCGTCCCCCAGATCCAAGCCATGGTGGTCCCCTCTTCTCTCCCACCTAAGAGCTGCCTTCCACTCGGCCTCTCGGACATACAGGTCCTCTAGAGACTCCTACGATCAGTCGGCACTACGCTCGACGAGACGCTCCTATTTTTCTGCCATTAAAAAAGCTAAGTTCGCCCATTGGTCTACCTACCTTTCATCCCTCACCACCTCATCGGTTTGGGAAGCCAAGAAGCTCGCCTCTGGAAGGCAAGCCTCGAGGTCCCCCTCTTTTCCTGACCAGGATACTCCTGAGGGCATCAACAGGGCCCTACTTTCACACTTTTTTCCCTCCACCCCTCCTCCGGCCAACGCTCCCCTCACACTCTCTCCCTACCCTGACTACTTTCCTCTCAGTCAGGAAGAGATCACACTCGCCCTCTCAAAGTCCTCCAACGCTTCCGCACCTGGCCCTGACTCGATCTCCTACGTCGTATGGAAACAGGTTCACCGGTCATGCCCTTCCCTCCTCACCAATCTCCTCTCTCCTCTGATACACTATGGACATCACCCCGCCTCCCTGAAAAAGGCGAACGGCATTGTGTTAGATAAGCCTGGCAAGGCATCCTACGATTCCCCTGCCTCCTTCAGGGTCATTGTTCTACTCGAAACTCTCTCCAAAATACTGGAGCGGGTTATCGCTTCACGTCTCTCTCTCCTGGCCAGGCATGTGGGCCTGCTTCACCCGCACCAGACAGGATCCCTCCCCGGTCTCTCCACTTTCGACGCCACATCTACCCTCACCCATGAGGTTCGCCTCCTCCAGAGACTTGGTTCCAAGGTCTCTTCTCTTTTCCTGGACATCAAGGGCGGCTTCGACAATGTCGATCCTGGCCAGCTCACATCGGCGCTGCGGGCTAAAGGAGTCCACAAATATCTTACTGCGTGGGTTGGCAGTTTCCTTACCAACCGCATGTGTAGACTTCTCTTTCAAGGTTCCCCAAGAATATTTTCGC